>FSWR01000034.1_pt1 | contig 65202 bp, 58 predicted proteins | sample 1638041 | NCBI WGS metagenome assembly FSWR01 (sample SAMEA3914789, study PRJEB12502) | metagenome | biome: forest; material: soil | place: Canada | collected 2011-07-03 | depth 0.3 m | reverse complement strand
GGTGCGCTCGGGGATGGGACCCGTTCAGCTCACCCTGAGCCGCAAACCCGACCCGGCCACCCCGCCGACGAACACCTGCAACGAAAGCCCACTCGCCGGGTTCAGCCCCCCAGCGCAGATGTCTGAGGTACAGAAAGACCGGGTGTCCAAGCACCACAGAGCAGAAGGAGAGTTTTATGGGTAACCCATGGTTCGAGACGATTGCGGAGGCGCAACGACGTGCCAAAAAACGGCTTCCCAGCTCGGTCTACGGCGCCCTTGTCGCCGGCTCCGAAAAAGGGATCACCTCTCAGGACAACATGGAGGCGTTCTCGGAAATCGGCTTGGCGCCGCACGTTGCTGGGCATAAAGCCGAGCGTGACCTGTCGACGACGGTGATGGGCGTGCGGATCTCGCTGCCGGTGATCATCTCGCCAACCGGAGTTCAAGCGGTGCATCCCGACGGCGAGGTGGCGGTGGCACGGGCAGCCGCGAATCGTGGCACGATCATGGGTCTGAGTTCGTTCGCGAGCAAACCTGTGGAGGCGGTTGCCGAGGCGAATCCGAACACCTTCTTCCAGATGTACTGGAGCGGCTCGAGGGAAGCGATGGTGCAGCGAATGGAGCGCGCGCGCGAAGCCGGCGCGAAGGGTCTCATCTCGACGCTCGACTGGTCGTTTTCTCACGGGCGTGACTGGGGTAGCCCGTCGATTCCCGAACGGATGAATCTCAAGACGATGATCTCGTTCGCGCCGAACGTGCTTGCGCACCCGAAGTGGCTGTTGGCGTTTGCGAAGTCCGGCAGGGTGCCGGACCTGACTGCGCCGAACCTGCAACCGCCCGGCGGGGACGCGCCGACGTTCTTCGCTGCGTACTACGAGTGGATGCAGACCCCTCCGCCCTCGTGGGAAGACGTGGCCTGGCTGCGCGAGACGTGGGGTGGCCCGTTCATGCTGAAGGGCGTAGCACGGATCGACGACGCTAAGCGTGCGGTCGATGCTGGCGTCACCGCGATCTCGGTGTCAAACCACGGCGGCAACAATCTCGACGCGACGCCTGCGACGATCCGGCTGCTGCCCTCCGTTGCAGCTGCTGTCGATGGCCAGGTCGAGGTACTGCTCGACGGTGGAATCCGCCGCGGAAGCGACGTGGCCAAGGCGCTCGCACTCGGAGCCCGTGCGGTGATGATCGGCCGTGCCTACCTGTGGGGCCTTGCCTCGAACGGTCAGGCCGGCGTCGAGAACGTGTTCGATATTCTGCGTGGGGGGCTCGACTCTGCGGTTCTTGGGCTCGGACACTCATCGATCCACGAGCTGAAGCGAGAAGACCTCGTCATTCCGTTCGACTTCGAGAAATCCCTAGGGGCGTCCATGCCGATTCGGGTCGAGTGAGGCTACGGGCGTCACCGCGTCATAACGGAGGAGGCGAGAGGTGCAGCGCCGAGCTTTTTTCGAGTATCCATGCCAGAGCGTCGGGAATTATCCCTGACGGTTGTCAGTAGGATATTCCGTGTCCACCTAAGGGGGATACCATTGCTCCCCACTAGTGGGGCTTGTTTCCGTTTTTGGGCCTTGAGGCTAGGGGGTCGGTGTCCACCGTTGGCGTTGGGCGTTATGCCGACCACGAAACTCGACTCCGTACAGCTGCTTGCCCGCGTTGTTCACGACGATGTCGTTTCCGCCAAGTCCGTCCACGGCCTTGGCCACCAGATCGCGGAAGTACGACATGTCGCTGACATCGCCCGGGATGGCAGTGCTGTTCGCCCCGCACTCTCTTCTTCCGACGGCAGATCCGGAATGGGTTCGAGCAGGCACCGCCTTGGCTTTCGCCGTGCACCGGAGGGAGAACGCCACGTGAGTGAGCCGCGAACAATACAATCAGCACCGCACTTCTGGCGCTCGAAGTTCACCGTGGAGGAACGCTACGTCAGCGCCGTGGCGAGGCGCTGGTTGTATGTGAGCGCGACTATCCTGATCGTCCTCGGCATCACCTTTTTTGCGTTCGTGCTTTCCGGCGTGCTCAACCATGCGGGCGTAACCGAACTCGACCAGCCCGTCCAGCGCTGGATCGACGCGCAGCGTGTGCCGTTCACGACGGCGGTGATGATTGTGTTGACGATCACGTTCGGCCCGGTCGTGCTACCGATCATCATTCTGATCGTCACGGTCGTCTGGTTGCTGTTCGCCAAGCACGCCTGGCGTCCGCTCATCCTCGCCGGGGCGATGATCAGCGGCGTCATTATTTCCACGACTCTTGCCCAGGTCGTCCATCGCCACAGGCCCCCGACCAACCTCATGCTGATAGGCAACGACACCACGTTCTCCTTCCCCTCCGGGCACGTGCTCGGCGCGAGCGATTTTCTGATCATCACAGCGTTCCTCATCGTTTCCCGCGCGCCAAAAGCCTGGGGAGTGACGCTCGCACTCGGCCTCGCCTGGATCGGTGTGCTCGCCGAGATGTTCAGCCGCATGTATCTCGGATACCACTGGCTGAGCGACACTCTGGCATCGCTGTCGATTTCCATGGTGATCGTCGGCACGGTGATCGCTATTGACACGCGGCGTACAGTCCGGGTGAGGGGCGAACGCGTGCACGGCGAGCTCTCTAAGGCGCAAACGGACGGCACCTAGGAACGGAGCAGGCCATGTCAGGATCGAAGGTCACGCGGGTGCCGAAGAAACTGTACGAAGACGAGCTTGAGCGCCTGCAGATCGAGCTCGTGAGCATGCAGCAGTGGGTCATCGCTTCTGGTGCGCGGATCGTTGTCGTCTTCGAGGGACGTGACGCCGCGGGCAAGGGCGGGGCGATCAAGCGGATTGTTCAATACCTCAATCCCCGGTCGGCGAGAGTCGTCGCGCTCCCAACACCGACCGAACGGGAAAGGGGGCAATGGTACTTCCAGCGCTACATCGAGCGGCTGCCGAGCGCCGGCGAGATCGTGTTGATGGACCGGTCGTGGTACAACCGTGCGGGCGTCGAGCGCGTCATGGGCTACTGCACCCCGGAGCAGTACCAGCTCTTTCTCCGCCAGACACCGCAGTTCGAGAAAATGCTCGTCGACGAAGGCATCGTTTTGGTCAAGTACTGGTTTTCCGTGTCGGACGTGGAGCAGGAGCGCCGATTCAAGTCCCGCCTCAAGGACCCGATGCGGCGGTGGAAGCTCTCCGAGACCGACGTGCAATCGATCACCAAGTGGGAGGACTATTCGCGCGCGAAGGACGAGATGTTCGAGGCCACCGACAACGCCGAGACACCGTGGTGGACGATCGAAAGTGACGACAAACGGGCGTCGCGACTCAATACGATCAACCACCTTCTCTCACAGGTGCCATACGATCACCTGAACCCGAAGAAGGTCGCGATCCCCGATCGGCCGAATGCCAAGAACTACGAACGGCCACAGCGCGAGCTCTACAAGTACGTTCCCGATCATGCGGCGACGCTCGGGAAGAAGTAGCGGTCAGCCGTCCCGCGGCACTACGACGGAGAGTGCCCCGGGCTCGATCCAGGCGTTGAAGGCCGTGGCCCGCTCGAACGGGTCACCGTCCAATTCGATCTCTTCGGGCTTTGAGAGCCGCACGACGAGCCGTTGTCCGGTCTCGTACCGCAGTCTGGAATCGTTCCGGTGCTCGCCCACCAGCGCCTTGCCCGCCTTCGTTCGCCTCAGAACCCCGTTCGTCCACGCGACCTTCGTCCACACACGCAGCCAGCCGACCAGGCCCTGCGGCCGCACCAGCATCACGTCGAACAGTCCGTCATCGATGACAGCGTCGGGCATGAGCAGGACGTTCAAAGGAAGCGAGCCGCAGTTGCCGATGATGAGTGTGTGCACGGTCGCGTGCCTTGTCTCGTCATCGTCGAGCCTGAAGCGGAGACGCAACTCGTCCGGATCGCGCAGGGACTTCACGATCGCGTCGACGTAAGCCGCCCAGCCAGCCTTCGCTTTGAGGTCGTCGTCGGTGTTCTTGATCATCTTGGCGTCGATACCCATGCCCGCCATCACCAGGAAGGCGTGGCGGTCACGGGACGAATCTGCGCGCTCGATGTCGATCATCCCGAGGTCCACCGTGCGCTGGATGCCGGTGAAGGCCGATCGCACGGAGCCTGGCAGGTCATCGAGGGTGAGGCGAAGGTTACGGGCCAAGAGATTTCCCGTGCCGGACGGAAGGAGCGCTATGGGCACGCCGCTGCCGCGGAGCGATTCCGCGACAGCACGGACCGTGCCGTCTCCTCCGGCTGCAATGACCAGGTCGACCCCGTGGTCCAGCGCCTCTTTCGTGACGCCCTGGCCGGCGTCGGCTTCCGACGTTTCGAGCCACAGGGTTTCGTTCCACCCGGCGGTGCGCGCCTCCACCGACACCGCTTCGCGCAGGGCATCGAGGTCGACCTTGATCGGGTTATAGATGACGGCGGCAGTTCTATTCATGTGCACACTCATTACGATGCTCGACGGGTCGGGATGGGGCAGTGACGCGTTCTGCCACGATTCGGCTACTTCTCGGGCGCACCACCCGAGGCGGTGTCCTCCTCAGTCTCGGCATCCTGAGTATTGTCCTCCGAGGATTTCTTCTCGCTCATGGTTCTCCTTCGTTGGGGCTAGGGGCTCGGTGTCCCGCCGTTGACGTTGAGCGTCTCGCCGACCACGAAACTCGACTCCGCCGACGCGAGGAACACGTAGGCGGGCGCCAGTTCTGCGGGCTGGCCTGCGCGGCCGAGCGGCGTCGCTTTTCCGAACTCGGGCAACTTGTCGGGTGGCTGGCCGCCGGAAGCCTGAAGCACCGTCCATACCGGTCCCGGCGCGACCGCGTTGACCCGGATTCCGCGAGGAGCGAGTTGCTGTGCGAGGGCCTTTGAGAACGTGTTGATGGCGGCCTTCGTCGTCGCGTAGTCGACGAGGATGGGCGACGGCTTGTACGCCTGCACCGACGTCGAATTGATGATGGTCGACCCGGGCGCGAGATGCGGAAGCGCCGCCTTGCTGATCCAGAACATCGAGTAGACGTTTGTGCGCAAGGTCTCGTCGAACTGCTCATCGCTCAGATCCTCGAGCTTCTCGCAGTACAGCTGCTTGCCCGCGTTGTTCACGACGATGTCGAGTCCGCCGAGTCCCTCGACGGCCTTGGCCACCAGATCGCGGCAGTACGACACGTCGCTGACATCGCCGGGGATGGCGAGTGCTGTTCGCCCCGCATCCCTTACCAGACCGACGATTCGCCGGGCATCCTCTTCTTCCGACGGCAGGTAGGAGAGTGCGACATCCGCCCCCTCCCTCGCGAAGGCGATAGCGACGGCGGCGCCGATGCCGGAGTCGGCGCCGGTGACGATGGCCTTGCGCCCCTCCAGCCGACCGGTGCCGCGATAGCTGTGCTCGCCCAGATCCGGAATGGGTTCGAGTTTCTGCTCGAGACCCGGCTCGCTCTGCGTTTGCTCGGGCGGTTCGATCGAGGGATAGCGCGTCGAAGGGTTATCGAAGCTGTACTGGTCTGGCATCGCCGTCTCCTCCGTTCGAGGCGCGGATGCGGCATCCGGGCCCGTTGCGAGTGTGACGATACGCGCGTGATTCGCCCCGCTCTAGGGGTTGCGCTCGGCCTCGGAACTTGAACGGTAGGTGTTGCTTGCGGCAGCGTTAGGTGCCGGCCTGCGATCGCTTGTATGCCTTGAGTGCCTTGACCCGGGCGTTCTCCTCGTTGACCTCGGCGTGGATTGCGCGCTCCTTGACAAGCCAGGCCGGCGGGTTCTTGAGAAGGTCGGCGATCTCCTCGCTCGTGAGCGGCTCGGTCACGCCCGCGCGGGCCAGCCCGGCGTTCGAGATGCCGAGCTTATGCGCGACGACCGGTCGCGGATGCGGTCCCGTCTTGCGCAGGTCGACCAGCCAGGCGGGCGGGTTGGCGAGAAGTTCGTTGAGTTGCTCCCGCGACACCGGCTCCCGTTGGAACGATTCCGGCGTGGCTGGCAGGTAGACGCCGAGTTTCTGTGCCGCGGTCGCGGGTTTCATGGTCTGTGGCGATTTCGCGGGGCTCATCAGGTCAGCGTAGCCTGAGACTTCTGCCGCGGTTCGGCGCGGTCGACAGAAGGGGATGCCGTGGACCTCGAGCCTCACCCCTTCACCATCGCCTTCGTGGCAGGTGTGACTCTCACCCGCTGGACCACTGCCTGGGCCGAGCGATTTCCGCGAGTTCCCCTGGCATTCCTGCCGATCGACCCTGCAGCGCAGGTCGCCGTGCTCGACGACGGCCGTGCCGACCTGAGCTTCGGGCGACTGCCGATCGACGGGGACCACCTGAGCGTGATTCCGCTCTACGGGGAGACGACGGTCGTGGTCGTCCCGAAGCAGCATCCGGTTTCACTCTTCGAGACGGTGACGCTCGACGATCTCGTCGGCGAGGACCGTGTGCCGCATTCACTCTCCGTCGAGGATGCGATCGAACTGGTAGCTGCCGGCGGCGGCATCCTGGTGATCCCTCAGTCCATCGCTCGTCTGCACGCTCGCAAGGACGTCGTGTCGCGACCGGTCACGGATGCCGCAGAGTCCCGCGTCGCCATCGCCTGGCTGGCCGAACGCACCACGCCCCAGATCGAGGCTTTCGTCGGCATCGTGCGCGGCCGCACGGCGCGCAGCTCACGCTCAGGGATGCCGCCGACCGCGGTGCCGGCGCGCAAGCCGCCGCCGCCGCGCCGGCTTGCAGAACCGCGCAAGTCCGTGAAGCGCAAGAAACCGCGTCAGGGTCGCTGACCGCTCATCGCTTAGGCTTCGGGGTCTACCGGGGCCTCATCCTGCTTGCCCTGAGCGGCGAGTGCCGCTGCGCGCTCGGCGAGTCGACGCTGCACCTCGGCCTGGGCATCCACGATCACCTTGGGGTCGAGGTAAGGATTCTCGTGCTCACTGGAGCCGTGGTACTTCTCGATATAGGCGTCGAGCTCCGGGCCCGACTCCCACGACGTGATCAGGCAGTAGCGCGGCTCCGGTCCCTTGTGCCACACCGCGTGCCAGAAGCGCTGGGTGTCGACGATGATCTGCGCGCCGGCCGGAAGCGCGATGCGGATCTCGGTGCTCGGGTCGAAGCGGTCCTCGCGCAGGGTCATGAACGACTCTGCGTCGTCAGTCAGGTTGAAGAACCCGCGGACGATCCAGCCGGTTCCGTCCGGGTTGAGGCGGTTGTTGTCATCCTGATGGAGGTTGTACAGGGTGTTCGCGTACTCGTTCGGCCGCAGTTCGATCACGCGACAGCGGCCGACGTTGGCACCAGGCTCCTTGGCGCGGCGGGTGAGGTTCGGCGCCTTTGCGACCTGCGACTCGATCCAGACGCCGTCCTTATCGGTGCGTGGTGGCTCGTGGTTCCAAAAGCCGTTGACCTCGATCTCGCCCTGTGCGCTGGCGAGGGGCGCGAACTGGGTGACACCGGATGACTTCCAGTCGACATACTCGATGTCGAGCCATTCCTTGGGGTCGGCTTCCTGGTTGTAGCGATCCAGGATGACGAAGCCCTTCTCGTCGATCACTGCGGATTTGATGTAGCTCATATGAGCCCTTTCGGTAAGAGAACTAGCACGTTTTAACTAGCTCAACTTAGGGAACCCTAACATCCGGAATGCGTGATTGAAGAAACGAACGCCAATAGGATCGGCCCATGAGCAGAGACAGATCTCTCGCCGTAAATCGCCTGTTCCACGCGGACGGAGATGACTCGGGCGCCGCCGTCGCGATGTCAATCCCGCGGCTCCGCGCTGCGGATCCGAGCATCCTCGTCGACGCGAAGGGGGCCAGAGAATGACCGAATCGGCGGGCGGATCGCCACGCTTCGACCCACGCTTCGACCCCGCCTATCAGCCGGGCTACGACCCGAAGACGGATGGTCGCCCCGATCAGCGCGAGCAGCCTCGGACGTCGGAACCCCGCATCCACGAGACGGAGACGCCCCAAATCGGAGGTTTTGCGCCGTCGGCAGCATCGCCGGAGATTCGGGATGTCGCGCTCGAAACCGCGGCATCCCGACGGATCAACCCGTTCCTCATCGCGATCTGGGTAGTGAGCGTGCTGTTCATCGCTGCGGGGCTCGCGCTGTTGACCTATATCGGCGATCGGCTGAACGCCCTCAATACCAGCGGCGGCGGCGCCAGCACTGACTACTACCTGTTGAATTCGTACTCCACCGGTGCGCCCCTGCTGGTGGTGCTCGGACTCGCGACGGCCACAGGCAGCCTGTTCCTCCTCGCGAACCGATACGCTCGGCGGCCGACGGAGCGGCGAGGGAAAGGCAACACTCGCTAGGTCTTCGGCAGTTCCCCGCTGCTGCCGTTCAGAGCGCCGGACGAGTCGGGGTTGACCTCTGGCGCGACGGGCGGAGCCGGCGGAGCGTCGAACAGGGACGCCGGTCCGGCGGGCAATACCCTCGAGGTGACAGGCTTCGCCGCGACAAAGGCTCGGCGCAGCACGGAGAAAGCGCCGAGGACTCCGAAGGCCAGCGCAATCCCGAGGTTCGCGAGGTTCGCGTTGAGCAGTGAACCGAAGTCTCCGTTGAACGCCGACCAGAAGAGGGGATGCGTGAAAGCCTGAATCCAGGTGAGCCCGGTCTGATCGGCCAGCGCTCGCACGTAGTCGGTGACGAGCCCGAAATAGAAGCTGAGCAGTAACGCGACAAGGACCACTCCCGAAATCAGCAGAGCCCCCCTCGTGCTGACGCGCCCTCCCGACCCCTTGCGGTACAGCCACGCTGCCGCGGCGGCGATCGCGAACGCGACGAGAGACGATACGAACCCGAAGCTCCAGATGAGAACCCAGAGCGCGACCCCCACCGGCACGGCAATGAGGGCGAACAGTGTTCCCCTGACCAGGTTCTCGGGCGCTGGGTTCGGAGCTGGAACGGTTGTTGCGGGCGTAGTCATGGTTCCCCCAAGATTGAGCAACTTTTTCTCACACCTTAGCGGGTTTGCGAGGGCCGATCAGGTTTGACATCGAGGGCACCAGTAGGTGTCCCGCACCTCGAGTTCGTGGTCGCCCAACCGGCCTCGTTCTATGGGCGTTTCGCAGCGCAGACATGGCAGTCCCTCCCTTCTGTACACCCAGGTCGTCGCGCCGCGCAGAGTCCCCGTGGTCGTACGATCGACGCGGTCCTTATTGGCCTCGATGAGCCGCTGAGCGAGGGCCACGAGCTTCGCCGGAGCTGCGACCTCACCGACCGGGCGCGTCGGAAGGATCCCGCGCAGGAAGCAGAGTTCGTTGCGGTAAACGTTGCCGAGTCCCGCGATCACGCGCTGGTCGAGGAGTGCGAGCCCAACCTCGCGCGCCGGATCGGCGGTGAGTCGGGCGAGCGCCTCGTCGGCATCCCAGTCGGCAGCGAGTGGATCGGGACCCAGGTACCCGACCACGCTCTGCTCGTCGTCCCGGGCAACCACCTCGAGCAGACCGAGCTGGAAGCCGACCGCGGTCCACTCCGCGTTGGAGAGGATGGCGCGCGCCTGCCACTCCGGCCGCCTCCACTTCGTTCCCTGCCGATAGACATGCCAGGATCCCTCCATCTTGAGGTGGCTGTGGATGGTGTACGCGCCGACTCTCACCAGGAGGTGCTTGCCGCGACTCACGACCTCGTCGACCATCTCGCCGCTCAGATCGACCGTGGCGAAGGCGGGAACGCGGATGTCGCAGCGAGTCAGCCGCTGCCCGGACAGCACGGCGTTCAGGTTCTTTGCCGTGAGATAGACGGTGTCGCCCTCAGGCACGCAGCCTCAGCCCCTGCGGGGTCGCGCTGAATCCGGCCTCCACCAGGGCCTTTCCCAGGGTGGTGCCGATCACGAACTCGCCGTCGACCCGTTCAACTCTCAGCCGCCCGAGCGACCGCCGTATCGCTTCGGCGAGGGATGCCGCGGCCGCGGAAAGCGCCTGGTCACCGGTACCGAAGGTGAGCATGGTCTTTCCGCCGCGTTCGACGTAGAGCGCCAGCGATCCGTCGACGAGCACCACGATCGCGCCTGCCTTGCGACCGGGCCGATGGCCGCGCGGCGCCTCCTCGTCGAGCGCGCCCGTGGGCCAGGGAAGTGCGGCGCCGTAGGGATTCGCGGGGTCGGTCGCGGCCACCGTCACGGCGACGGGCGGACGTTCCGAGTCGGGTTCGCGAGCGAATGACCGCAGCCGATCGACGGTCGCTCCGGTCGCGAACTGGGCGGCCCCGAGGCCTTCGACGAAGTAACCGCGACGTGCGCGCCCGGTCTCCTCGAAGCCGCTGAGCACCCGGTAGGCGAGGGCGAAACCGCCCCGGATGCCTTCGCTCATGACCGCGCCGCGGGTGACGACGCCATACCGTTCAAGCAGCAGTTCGGCCGTCGCCACGCCGCGTACTGTCGTGTCCGGTTCGGCGAGCGGCAGCAGCGACCAGCGGCCGCCCGCACTCGGTGGACCACCCTGGCTGGGCATCGCGGGCCGGCCGCGGCCGCGGTAGGCGCGAGTTCTCGACACGGTTCTCGGCTTGCTCGCAGTGCCGCCGAGATAGGAGCGAAGCGGCGCGAGCGTGTCGTTGGTCACGAGGCCGGACCAGACGAGATCCCACAGGGCGGCCGTGAGCTCACGATCGTCCGTGCTGCCGACCGCATTCGACAGCTGGCGGAAGAAGAAAGCGCCGCCGCCCGCGAGATTCGCGAGGACGGTCCGCTGCAGCTCGGTCGTCTCGGCGCCGGTCGGCTCGGGCAGGGTGAGTGCGGCAGTGTCGGCGAGATGCAGGCTCATCCAACCGTCGTTGCCGGGGAGTGAGCCTGCCCCGGACCAGATCACCTCGCCAGAGGCCGTGAGTTCGTCGAGCATGACCGGAGAGTAGTCCTTCACGCGCGAGGGCAGAATCAGGGACTCCCAGGCGGATGCCGGCAGCGCGACCCCGGCGAGTTGGTCGATGACCGCTGCGAGACCATCGACCGCGCGCAGGGGCTCCGTCACGTGCTGCCAGGCGGGTAGGAACCGTCCGAGTGTTGCCGCATCCACGGGCTCCACCTCCTGGCGAAGCGCCGCCAGCGAGCGGCTCCGCAGCCGGCGGAGCACTTCGACGTCGCACCACTCGCTGCCTGCGCCGGAGGGGCGAAATTCGCCTTCGACCACCCTGCGCCGACCGGCGAGCCTGCGGAGCGCGTCGAGCACGACTGCCGAGCCGAGACCGAACCGCTCGGCAACGGCGCTCGCGGCGAACGGCCCGTGGGTGCGTGCGTAACGGCTGACGAGGTCGCCGAGGGGGTCATCCACCGGCTCCACGAAAGCCGCGGGGATGCCGATGGGGAGGGGGGTGCCGAGGGCGTCGCGGAGGCGGGCCGCGTCCTCGATGATCGCCCAGCGCTCGCTGCCCGCGCGCCAGATGCGAAGGGCGCGCTCCAGTTCTCGCAACTGCCCGTCGAGCTCGTGGTTCGGCTCGAGCCGCTCCGCGATCTCCGCCCGGGACATCGGTCCGAGCATCCGCAGCAGATCGACGATACCCTCGGCCCCACGTGCCTTGCGATCGGGCGCGAGCCGCTGCAACTCGAGTTCTGTCTGTTCGATCACTGCCGGATCGAGCAGTTCGCGCAACTCGGCGCGGCCGAGCAGCTCGCCGAGGAGCGTCGGGTCGAGCGAGAGCGCCGCCGCCCTGCGCTCGGCGAGCGGCGAGTCACCCTCGTACATGAACGCGGCGACGTAACCGAACAGCAGCGATCGCGCGAACGGGGAGGCCTGCTCCGTCTCGGTCTCGACGATGCGGATGCGGCGGCTCGCGATCTGCTCGGCGAGGTCCGTCAGCGCCGGGAGGTCGTAGACGTCCTGCAGCACCTCGCGCACCGCTTCGAGCACGATCGGAAAGCTGGGGTACTTGCGCGCGACATCCAGGAGCTGGGATGCGCGCTGGCGCTGTTGCCAGAGCGGCGAACGTTTGCCGGGGTTGTAACGCGGAAGCAGGAGCGCGCGCGCCGCGCACTCCCGGAACCGCGCGGCGAACAGCGCCGACCCGCCGACCTCCTCCGTGACGATGTCGCGCAGTTCGGCGGGCTCGAAGACGAAGAGCTCGCTGCCCGGCGGCTCGCTCTCGGTGTCGGGGATGCGCAGGATCACGCCATCGTCGCTCGCCATGGCTGCGCCATCGAGCCCGAACCGCTCGCGGATCCGGGCACCGACCGCGAGGGCCCACGGTGCGTGGACTTGCATGCCGTAAGGAGAATGTAAGATGACGCGCCAGTCGCCGAGTTCGTCGCGAAAGCGCTCGACGACGAGGGTGCGGTCGGTCGGCACGTGTCCGGTCGACTTTCTCTGGTCGTCGATGAAGGCGACGAGGTTGTTAACCGCCCGTGGATCGAGGCCCCCGGTGAGCGCCCGTGCCCGTGCGACCTCGTCGGTCGCTGACGAGATCTCGCGGGTGAACTCGCCGATCGCGCGCCCGAGTTCGGCGGGACGACCGAGGCCATCGCCCTTCCAGAACGGAACCTTGCCAGGCTGCCCGAAGGCGGGCGAGACGATGACGCGGTCGTGCGTGATGTCCTCGATGCGCCAGCTCGTCGCGCCGAGGGCGAAGACGTCACCTACCCGGGATTCGTAGACCATTTCTTCATCGAGCTCGCCGACGCGCCTCGGCGCCGCTTGCCCCGCCGAGGAGTCGCCAGAACCCGCCATGAAGACGCCGAACAGCCCGCGGTCGGGAATCGTGCCACCCGACGTCACGGCAAGTCGCTGCGCACCCGGTCGACCGGTGAGCCTTCCGCTCACCCGATCCCAGACGACTCTCGGCCGCAGTTCGGCGAACTCGTCGGAGGGATAGAGCCCGCTGAGAAGATCAAGGGTCGCGTCGTAGGCCGAGCGCGGGAGGGTCGCGAACGGCGCGCTGCGCCGCACGACGTCGAACCATTCGTCCACGTCGATCGAGTCGATGGCGACGGCGGCGACGGTCTGCTGGGCGAGAATGTCGAGCGGGTTCTGCGGAATCGACATGGCCTCGATGAGGCCCGCGGACATCCGTTCGCTCGCCACCGCGGAATGGATGAGGTCGGCCCGGTGCTTCGGAAAGATGATGCCGCGCGATACCTCGCCGACCTGATGCCCGGCCCGGCCGACCCGCTGAAGCCCGCTTGCCACCGAGGGTGGGGACTCGACCTGGATCACGAGGTCGACGGCTCCCATGTCGATGCCGAGTTCGAGCGAACTGGTCGCCACCACGCAGCGCAGCCGTCCCGACTTGAGGTCGTCCTCGATCATCGCACGCTGGTCTTTGCTCACCGAGCCGTGATGGGCCCTGGCGAGCAGCGGCGCAGCGCCCGAGGTTTGCCCGGCTTGAGCCATCAGCTGTGCGGGCGGGCGTTCCCTGAATCCGTCGAAGGGCGCGTCGACGAGCTCGGGGACGGTCATCCGCTCCGCATAGATCTCGTTCAGCCGCGCCGTGAGCCGTTCGGCAAGGCGTCGCGAGTTGGCGAACACGATCGTCGAACGGTGTTCGAGGATGCGGTCGACGACCTGCTCTTCTACGTGCGGCCAGATCGACCCCTGAGGCGTGTTGCCTGCCGCCGAGCCCTCGAGCACGGGCGCCGTGCCGAGTTCCGTCATGTCTTCGACGGGCACCACGACGGTCAGATCGAATTTCTTCGTCGAGGGCGGAGCCACGATCGTCACCGGTGCGACACCGCCGAGGAAGCGAGCGACCTCCTCACGGGGACGCACGGTTGCCGAGAGCCCGATCCGCTGGGCCGGCTTCTCCAACAGCAGGTCGAGCCGCTCAAGGGATAGCGCGAGATGAGCGCCGCGCTTCGTCGATGCGACGGCGTGGACCTCGTCGATGATCACGGTCTCCACGCCCCTGAGCGTCTCCCTCGCGGAGGCGGTGAGCATGAGATAGAGGGATTCGGGGGTCGTGATCAGGATGTCAGGAGGCTGGCGCTGCAAGAGACGGCGGTCGGCGGAGGTCGTGTCGCCGGAACGCACCCCGACCGTGACCTCCGGAGGCTGCATCCCGAGCCGTTTCGCCGTCTGCGCGACCCCCACGAGGGGCGATCGAAGGTTGCGCTCCACGTCCACGGCGAGGGCCTTGAGCGGCGAAATATAGAGCACGCGGGTGCGGCGGTTCTGGTCGTCCGGTACGGACATCGAGGCCAGCCGGTCGATGGCCCAGAGAAACGCGGCGAGCGTCTTTCCGGATCCCGTCGGTGCAACGACAAGTGCATGGGAGCCGGCGGATGTCGCCTCCCATGCACCCAGCTGGGCCGGTGTCGGCGCCGAGAACGCGCCTTCGAACCACTCGCGGGTCGCGGGAGAGAAGCGTTCGAGCGGACTGCCCATCCTCCTATCTTCGCCGAACCGTCCGACATCCGGGATGGTGGTTGCCGAGACGAGCCTTCGCGCCTACTGTCCCAGGGATGGCGGCGTCGGGAGTTGCACGGATCGGAATCTCCGGCTGGCGATACTCGCCGTGGCGCGGTGAGTTCTATCCGCGCGGGTTGGTGCAGCGCGACGAGTTGAGCTACGCAGCGGAGCGATTCGGATCCATAGAGCTGAATGGGTCCTTCTATTCGCTTCAGCGACCGACGAGCTACGAGCGCTGGCGAGCCGAGACGCCGCGGGGCTTCGTGTTCTCGGTCAAGGGCGGCCGGTACATCACCCACATGCTCAGTCTTCGCAATACCAGGCAGGCGCTGGCCAACTTCTTCGCGTCCGGGGTGCTTGCTCTCGGCGAGAAACTTGGCCCCGTGCTCTGGCAGCTGCCGGAACGCACGCGCTTCGACGCGCCACTGCTCGACGACTTTCTCTCGTTGCTGCCGCGGTCGGCGAAAGAGGCAGCGGTCCTGGCAAAGGAGCACGACGCGCGCCTCGACGGGCGCGCCCTGACGGAAGTTGAGCGGGATCGTCCCCTGCGTCACGCGCTCGAGGTGCGTCATCCGAGTCTCGTCACGCCAGAGGCGGTAGAGCTTCTCCGCCGCCGCGATGTCGCCCTGGTCGTCGCTGATACCGCGGGGCGATGGCCGCAGGTGCGCGAGTTCACGTCCGACTTCATGTACGTGCGACTTCACGGTGCCGAGGAGCTCTACGCGAGCGGCTACACCGATGCCGCACTCGATTCGTGGGCACGCGACATCCGCGGATGGCTGGATGGCAGTGGATGCCCGGACGGCAGAGCGCGCGACGTGTACGTCTACTTCGACAACGACATGAAGGTGCATGCGCCGTTCGACGCGATGCAGCTTATCGAGCGACTCGGATAGTGCCGCTGCGTCACGGTTTGCAGCCTGTTAAGTGACAATGGAGCATGAGCTCCGTAGGCACTCCCGACCCCAACTCAGGCTGGCTGTCCGACGACGAGCTCACCGAAGTGCGTCGACGGCTGCCACTTCTCTATGTCGAGGCCGTGCCGGTGCGAGTGGACGGCGTCGGCCAGGTGACCGAGGTCGGCATCCTGCTGCGGGCCAACGCGGCCGGGGCGATCACGCGTACGCTCGTGTCCGGACGGGTCATGTTCGGCGAGAGCCTTCGCGACGCGCTGTTTCGTCACCTGGAGAAGGACCTCGGGCCGATGGCGTTTCCGTTGCTGCCGACAAGTCCCATCCCGTTCTCGGTCGCCGAGTATTTTCCCTTTCCGGGCGCGCAGTTCACGGATGACCGCCAGCACGCGGTATCCCTCGCCTACGTCGTCCCCGTCACGGGTACCTGCGACCCCCGCCAGGACGCGCTCGAACTCACCTGGATGACGCCGGACGAGGCCGCATCGGACAGCGTGTCCGCCGAAATGGAGGGCGGCCGCGGCGCGCTCGTACGCTCGGCCCTCGCCTCGGTGGGACGCCTCTACTAGCCCTCGAACCGTTGCGGAGGACGACTCGCCGCACGCGACGGCGTTTCCGCCGTGGCGCGCCGCGCGAGTCCTCCGCAACGGTTGTGCGGATGCTGCCTAGCGGCCGCTGCGACGGCGGTTTCCGCCACCGCCCTGCGACATGCCGACGAGGCCGCCGCCGGAACCGGCACGGGTCGCGCCGCCGGAGCGACCCGCACCGGCGGGACGTCCCCCCGTGCGCGGTGCTGCGCTCTCGCCGCTGGCCGTGCTGTAGAAGTTGCGCGAGCCGCCGGCCGTGGTTCCCGCCGCGGCGCCACCCTCGCGGTTGGCTCTCTTACGCTGCGCGTTCGCGCCTTGCGAGCGTCCCTGGCCCTGAGCGCGTCCGCCCTGCGACTGGCGCGGTGCGCCCTGACGCTGCGGCTGGACGGCCGCGCGCGGAGCCGGCTTCACATACGCCGCGACCTCGCCCACGAGTGCCTTCACGGCATCCGAATCGGCGGTCACGTGCTGCGGCGTAACCGCGATTTCGGCCTTGCGGAGCAGGGCGGCCGTGTCCTTGCGCTGGGTTGGCAGCACGATGGTGACGACCTCGCCCTCCTTGCCGGCACGCGCGGTCCGGCCTGAGCGGTGCAGGTAGGCCTTGTGCTCGGCCGGTGGGTCGACGTGGATGACGAGTTCGATGTCATCGACGTGTACGCCGCGGGCCGCGACATCCGTTGCGACAAGCACGCGAGACGTGCCCGCGGCGAATGCTGCGAGATTGCGGTCGCGCTGTACCTGCGAGAGGTTGCCGTGCAGGTCGACGGCGGGGATGCCGGCATCGGTGAGCTGCTTCGCGAGCTTCTTGGCGTGGTGCTTCGTTCGCATGAACAGGATGCGGCGGCCGGTGCCGGAGGCGAGCTTCTCCACGAGGAGACGCTTCGATTCGACCGAGTCGGTCTCGAACACGTGATGGGTCATCGCGGAGACGTGACTCGTCGCCTCGTCGACGGAGTGCAGCACCTCGTTGTGAAGGTACTTCTTCACAAGGCGGTCCACGCCGTTGTCCAGCGTCGCGCTGAACAGCATGCGCTGCCCGGAGTTCGGGGTCTTGTCCATGATGCGAGTGACGACGGGCAGGAAACCGAGGTCGGCCATGTGGTCGGCTTCGTCGAGAACGGTGATCTCGACGGCATCCAGCGAGACGAAGCCCTGTTTCATGAGGTCTTCAAGGCGGCCCGGGCAGGCAACGACGATGTCGATGCCGCCCTTGAGGGCGGCGACCTGCCGCTGCTGCGAGACGCCACCGAAGATCGTGGTGATCTTGATGCCGTAGGCCGAAGCGAGCGGCTCCATGGCGGTCGTGATCTGCGTCGCGAGTTCCCGGGTCGGGGCGAGGATGAGCCCGAGCGGGCGGCCAGGGCGGCGCTGTCCACCGGCCAGCTTGCCGCCGAGGCGGGCGATCATCGGGAGGGCGAAGGCGAGAGTCTTGCCGGATCCCGTCTTTCCTCGGCCGAGGACGTCGCGCCCTGCGAGGGTGTCGGGCAGGGTGTCGACCTGGATCGGGAACGGCGAGTCGATGCCGTTCGCCGCGAGCTTCGCGACGAGGGGCTGGGGCACGCCGAGCGCGCCGAAGGTTGTGGTGATTTCAGACATAGAGAGTTGTGGTGCCTTTCGGGCATCGGTATCGACACGAACGTTCGTGTGATTAGTGGCGAAGGTGGCGATGGCCACATCCGTTCGCCGGAGAAAATTTCTACGAGCCCGATTAATTCGGACGAGAAGAGGTGAAGTTCAACGACGCAGGGAATCCAATTGGATTCGCGAGTGACCCCAGCATAGCAGTGGCGGCCCTGAGCCCGCCGGTCAGTGCCCGGTCAACCCGTCGTAGCGCTCGCCGACCGGAATCTCGACTCCGACCGTGTTGCCCCGCTGGGCGAGTGGGCAGGCCCAGGCCGGGTCGTACGCGCAGGAGGGGTTGTATGCGAAGTTGAAGTCGAGGATGACGGAATCCGGGGCCGCGCCCGGCTCGAGGTCCGCGCCCTTGATGGTGTCGACGAGGTAGCGACCACCCCCGTAGGTTCCTCCGGGGCGCCCGGCGAGCGCATCCTTCACCGGGATGAAGATCCCGCCGCCGTAGCTGCCGAGCTTCCAGACATCCAGGCTGCCGACGCCCGGTACCTCGGCGATGCCGATGAGATCGAATGGCACGGTGCCGTCGGTGCCCGTCTCGACGTCCATGTGCCGTGGCTCCGTCGCACGAACGTCGACTTCGAAGCGCCAGTCTGGATCGTAGGGTTCCACCGGCAGGCCCGAGAAGACCGCGAGGTCTTCGGGTAGCAGCGGTGTCGAAGGATGCTCTGCGAACAGGCGGTCACGCCCAACGCGCCACAGGTCGTGCGCCGCGATCGGGTCATCGGATGCGCGCACCTCCGCATAGAGGGCGAACACCCGGCGGCGCCAGTCGGCGACCTCGAAAGCGGTCATGACTCAACGCTACCCCCGCGCCCGGTGCGCTCCGTCGTGTCCGCTATCGTCGGTACGTGACCCACGACCAGACTCAGTACCAGGTTCGTTTCGATTGGGGCGTCAGGGGGCTCGACGCGATCGGTGATGGCGCGGATGTCGCGGTCTGGGTCGACGTGCTCGGCGACTCCCCCGCGATCGAATCCCGGGCCACGGTCGTGCGTGGCTCGCTGCGCAACCGCGGGGCGGTCGCCGAATGGGTGCTTGCACAGCAGGGCGACAAGGGCGAGCGCTTCATGGTCGCGATCGTCGCCGCCGGCGAGCTCTGGGATGACGGAAGCACCCGCTTCGCCGTCGAAGACCTGCTTGCGGCCGGCTCGATCATCGACGCGCTGGCCGACGTCGGAATCGACTATTGCTCGCCGGAGGCGGCAGCGGCATCCGCGGCCTTCACCGGGTTGCGGAACGCCACAGGCCATCTCATCGGAGCGTCGGCCAGCGGCCGCACTCTCGCCGCCGAGGGCAGGCGCGCGGAGATCGACGAGGCAATAGAGCTGGATGCTTCCTCCGAGGTTCCCACGGTGGGGGAATTCGGTCGTCCCGCCTAGCGTTGCCAACAGCAGGCAACCTGACAAATGTGGAGGACCCATGAAGGCAGTACTCGGCGACACCGTGATCGCAGAAGCACCGCAGGACGACCTGATCAAGATCGAGGGCAACTGGTATTTTCCGCCAGAGAGCGTGAACAAGGAGTTCCTCGTCGAGAGCGCCACTCCGTACACCTGTCCATGGAAGGGTGAGTGCCAGTACTTCAGCGTCAAAGATGGCGACGCGGTGCTGCAGGATCGTGCGTGGAGTTACCCGACCCCGTACCCCACCGCCTTCGAGCGCACCGGCAAGGACTTCAGCAACTACGTCGCCTTCTGGAAAGAAGTACAGGTCACCGAGTAGTCGACCGTGCCCGGTGCGCCCGCACCTTCGAGCGGTTGCCGCAGCGTTGCATCGAGCACCACCGGCGGTTGTTCGAGCGAGACCCGTCGTAGAAGATGAGCTGGCAGTCGGCGGCAGAGCACTCGCGCAGTCGGCCGTGAGCGTTGTCGTCGAACAGGTCAACGGCATCCCGCGCGATGGTGGCGAGGGCCTGGCCGATGCGAATAGAAGTACCGCCCGCGTGCCGATTGCCGCCCAGCAGTGTCGGCGGGATGTTGGGGGTCGCCGCGAACAGATTGATCGTGTCGATGTGGTCGACATCGGGTGCGCGCTTCTCGTTGAGCGCGTGTGCAACCGCGGCGACCGCCGACCTGAGTTCGAGCGCGTCGAGGAGTTCCCGCTCGGTGGCTTTGGCATCCACTCTCTCGAATCGGTCGACAAGCCACCCGGCGAGATCGCTCGGCGTGCGCAACCGCTCCCAGGCCGGGTTGTCCGCCATCGATCCGGTGTAGGCGAAGTCGAGACTGACCGCGCCGGAGTCGAACCACCAGCGGATGCCTTCCCGGGAGGTGAACCATTGACCCGTACTCATGTAACCATTATGGCCGGTTACCACCGAGTACCGCACTGGTCGCCGGTCAGCGCCGCGAACCCGCCACGACCCGCTGGCTCCAGGTGATGGCGTTCGCCGGGTCGAACCGGCGAGAGCACTTGCCACAGGCGAGAGGCCTGGTCGGCTGGCGGTAGCGGTAGTGCACGTGGCCGGCCGGGCAGGTTCCGACCCACGGTGCGAATTCGTTCGCGATCTCGCCGTCGTGCAGCCGTTTGCCTTCGTAGCCGAGTTCCGCTGCGACGGCTTTCCACTTCGGTCCGTGGCCTGCGCGCGTTCCCGCGATGGCGTGAGCCACTTCATGCAGCAGCACCTGATGGATCTCGTCGTCCTCGTAGCGAGAGGCGAGGTATCGCGAAACGGTGATCTTCCTGGCCGTGTAGTTGCAGAGTCCGGCGCGGGTCTTGGCAGAGTCGAAGCCGAAGGTCCAGGTCGAGTCGAGGTGCAGGGCGATGAGCGCGTTCGCCCACGTGCGCACTCTGGGAAGGTCAGCCATCCCTCAGGCTCCGGCGCATGATGGCCTCTAGCGCGAACTGCGAGGAGTCGATCTGGTCCGGTGAGGCGCCGATACGTTTTCGGATGTCGAGCGCGTGGGAGATGGCGTCGCGCGCCTCGTCGAAGCGACCGAGTTCGAAGAGCACCTTGCCCTCGTGCTGCGCGGCGAAGGCCTCCACCGACTGCCAGCCCTCCACGGCTGCCGTTGCGCGGCAGGCGGACATCTCCGCGAGCGCGCGCTCCAACTTTCCCTGGTATTGAAACACCTGCGCGCGGCGCAGCCGAGCGGCTGTCAGCAGCTCTCGATCGCCGGCGAAGTGAGCGAGTCGAAAGCTCTGCTCTGCCACCGTGAGGGCCTCATCGAGGCGTCCGAGCATCCGCAGCAGTCCAGCCTTCTCTGCGAGCGCGGTCGTGCTACGGCTGCTGCCGAGTTCGTCGAGTCGGGCCCGCACGGCATCCTCGTCGACGATCTCGTGCAGGTTCTCTGGGTCATAGGCGATGCTCATCCCTTCGAGGTTAACCCTCACGGACGATGTCGAGGCCCACCTGCACGAGCTTGTCGTCACCTTTGTGGGAACGGACTCTTCGATCGGCGTTGTTGACGAGAGGCCTCCGCCCGGTTAATCGCCTCGCGTGCCGATCTGGAAGATATTCTTCGACGGGGGCGGGGACTGCACTGCCGTGGCATCCGTGACGATGGGCGCTCCCGCGATCCAGTTGCGCAGTTCGCCGTCGATCACCACCTTCGATGGATGCGGCCCTCCGGCGAGCAGGCGTGGCATCCAGTCGAGGGGGAGCTTTTCTCGCGACCCGACCATCACGACATTGCCGAAGCGGCGACCCTTGAGGATCTGCGTCTCGGCAAGGGCCGCGACATGCCCGGTCGCGGCGAGCATCGTGGCGGCCTGGCCGCGGGCGAAGGCGAGGCCTGGACCATCGGCGACGTTTGCGACGATGACGCCGGCCGGCTTCAGCAGTGCGACCGCCTCCCGGTAGAACTCTAGGCTCGTGACATGGGCCGGCGTCCTGGCCCCGCTGAAGACGTCGACCACGAGGAGGTCGACCTCGCCACGCAGGCCGCCGGGCAGTTTGGCGAGCACTTCGCGGGCATCTCCGTGCCGGATGCGGATGGATGCATGGCGCGGCAGGGGCAGGTGCGAACGAACCAGGTCGACGAGATCGCTCTCGATTTCGATCACCTGCTGCCGCGATCCTGGTCTCGTCGCTTCGATATAGCGAGGAAGGGTGAGGGCGCCCGCGCCGAGGTGCACCGCCGTGATCGGCTCTCCCGGCATCCCGAACTGGTCGATCACGTGGCCGATGCGCTGGACGTACTCGAAGAACAGCTGGCTCGGGTCGTCGAGATTGACGTGGGACTGCGGCGTCCCATCGACGATGAGCGTGAAACTACCGGGTACCCAGCGATCGGGTTCGATCACCGCGCGGTAGCCGCTGAGCTTGAGGATGGCGGATGCGCGTTCGGTCACCCCTCGACACTGCCACAGTCGGCCGACTCGCGGGCCCCTCCCCGTTGTGGGGATTAGTCGGGAACTGAAGTTTGCACAACAATGAACTGAGTCCTGGACAAGCACGTGTGGCACTCATAGGGGAAAAAGATGAGTTTGTACGACCTGCTCGGCGGCGAGGATACGATTTCTCGCGTTGTGGCCGACTTCTACGATCGTGTTCTGGCTCACGACGTGACCGCGAAATGGTTCACGAAAGCCGACCCCGTCACGCTGCAACAGCACCTTCGCGCCTACCTTGCCGTCGCCCTGGGAGGCCCTGAGCACTATTCGGGCCGAAGCATGAGGAACGCGCACGGCAAACTCCGGGTGACCGGTGAAGCGTTCGATGTCGTGCTTGGTTGTTTCGCCGATGCGCTCGCAGCGCGTGGAGTCGGGGCTTCCGCGATCAAGCAGGTGCATGCCCGGCTCAGCGCCCTTCGTCCGGTGGTCGTGACGGCGCATCGAGGATGAGAAGCGCCGTTATACAGGAATTCCCAGATTCGGTCAAGGAATAACTGGACAAGCCGCCCAGTTACGTCCTATAGTTGTTCTTTGCGCTCCCAGGATTTCTCTGCCTTCATATTGCGGTCGGCCGCGCGACAATGCCACTAACAATCCAGATGCTTAGCTTCTGGCTTTTCAGGCGTCCTGGGGCAAATCCATCACCGACTGACTGGCTATCAAGCAATTGGGACTCTCGCAGGCCCCACCGGAGGTTATTTCCTTGGCTGCTGCTCGCAACGCATCCACCACGAACTCATCGAAAAAGGGATCTCCCAAGAACGGCCGCTCAGCAGAGCGTCTTTCGTTCGCGAAGATCACCGACACCCTGACTGTTCCCGACCTGCTGGCTCTGCAGACCGAGAGCTTCGACTGGCTGGTCGGCAACGACATCTGGAAGGAACGCGCTGCGGAGGCCAAGGCCTCAGGCCGCCAGGACCTCCCGTCGCTCACCGGCCTCGAGGAGATCTTCGAAGAGATCTCCCCCATCGAGGACCTTGGCGAGACGATGCAGCTGTCGTTCACCAATCCGTTCCTCGAAGAGAAGAAGTACTCGATCGACGAGTGCAAGGAGAAGGGGAAGACCTTCTCCGCTCCTCTCTACGTCGAAGCCGAGTTCATGAACCACCTCACCGGTGAGATCAAGACTCAGACCGTGTTCATGGGCGACTTCCCGCTCATGACGCCCAAGGGCACCTTCGTCATCAACGGAACCGAGCGCGTCGTCGTGTCGCAGCTCGTGCGCTCCCCCGGCGTGTACTTCGAGCGTCAGCAGGAGAAGACCTCCGACAAGGACATCTACTCCGCCCGCATCATCCCGAGCCGTGGCGCCTGGCTGGAGTTCGAGATCGACAAGCGCGACCAGGTCGGCGTTCGCATCGACCGCAAGCGCAAGCAGTCGGTCACCGTCTTCCTCAAAGCCCTTGGCCTGACCAGCGAAGAGATCCTCGAAGAGTTCAAGGGCTACTCCTCCATCGAGCTCACCCTCGAGAAGGACAACATTCTCACCAAGGATGAGGCGCTGAAGGACATCTACCGCAAGCTCCGTCCGGGCGAGCAGGTCGCCGCAGAGGCCGCCCGCGCCCTGCTGGACAACTTCTACTTCAACTCGAAGCGCTATGACCTGGCGAAGGTCGGCCGTTACAAGATCAACCGCAAGCTCGGTCTTGACGCGCAACTGTCGAACTCGGTGCTCAGCCAGGAAGACATCCTCGCGACCATTAAGTACCTCGTTGCGCTCCATGACGAGCAGAAGACGCTCCCCGGCATTCGCGACGGCAAGCCCGTCGAGCTCCGCCTCGACGTGGACGACATCGACCACTTCGGCAACCGCCGCATCCGCGCGGTCGGCGAGCTCATCCAGAACCAGGTTCGCACCGGGCTCTCCCGCATGGAGCGCGTCGTCCGCGAGCGCATGACCACGCAGGACATCGAGGCCATCACCCCGCAGACCCTGATCAACGTGCGCCCAGTCGTCGCCGCGATCAAGGAGTTCTTCGGAACCTCGCAACTCTCGCAGTTCATGGATCAGAACAACCCGCTCGCCGGCCTGACCCACAAGCGCCGCCTCTCCGCGCTCGGCCCTGGTGGTCTGAGCCGTGAGCGCGCCGGCGTCGAGGTTCGTGACGTCCACCCGTCGCACTACGGCCGCATGTGCCCGATCGAGACCCCTGAGGGACCGAACATCGGCCTCATCGGTTCGCTCGCGTCGTTCGCGCGCATCAACTCCTTCGGGTTCATCGAGACCCCCTACCGCCGGGTTGTCAACGGCGTCGTCACGGAGACGATCGACTACCTCACCGCGAGTGAGGAAGACGAGTACGTCGTCGCCCAGGCCAACGCGCCGCTGACCGCCGACGCCCGCTTCGCCGAGCCTCGCGTTCTCGCCCGTAAGAAGGGCGGCGAGGTCGACCTGTTCCTGATCGACGAGATCGGATACATGGATGTCTCGCCGCGCCAGATGGTGTCGGTTGCGACCTCGCTCATCCCGTTCCTCGAGCACGACGATGCGAACCGCGCACTCATGGGTGCGAACATGCAGCGCCAGGCCGTTCCGCTGCTGCGCAGCGAGAGCCCGCTCGTCGGAACCGGCATGGAGGGCTTCGCGGCCATCGACGCCGGGGATGTCGTCACGGCCGACAAGGCCGGTGTCGTCTCCGAGGTTTCCGCCGACGTCGTCACGGTCCAGCTCGACGAGGGCGGAACGCAGGACTACTACCTGCGCAAGTTCGACCGCTCCAACCAGGGCACCTCGTACAACAACCGTGTCATCGTCAGTGCGGGCGACCGCATCGAGGTCGGCCAGGTTCTGGCCGACGGCCCCGCGACGGAGAACGGCGAGCTCGCGCTCGGCAAGAACCTCCTCGTGGCGTTCATGCCGTGGGAGGGCCACAACTTCGAAGATGCGATCATCCTCAGCCAGAACCTGGTGAAGGACGATGTGCTCTCCTCGATTCACATCGAGGAGTACGAGGTCGACGCGCGCGACACCAAGTTGGGCAAGGAAGAGATCACTCGCGACCTGCCCAACGTCTCGCCTGAGCTCCTTGCCGATCTCGACGAGCGCGGCATCATCCGCATCGGTGCCGAGGTTCGGCCAGGCGACATCCTGGTCGGGAAGGTCACGCCGAAGGGCGAGACCGAGCTTTCTGCCGAGGAGCGCCTGCTGCGCGCCATCTTCAACGAGAAGAGCCGCGAGGTGCGCGACACCTCGCTCAAGGTTCCTCACGGCGAGCGCGGCACGATCATCGGCGTCAAGGTGTTCGACTCGCAGGACGGCGACGACGAGCTCGGCTCCGGCGTCAACCAGCGTGTCGTCGTTTTCATCGCCCAGAAGCGCAAGATCACCGAGGGAGACAAGCTCGCCGGACGCCACGGCAACAAGGGCGTCATCTCGAAGATCCTGCCGGTCGAAGACATGCCGTTCCTCGCTGACGGAACTCCGGTCGACATCATCCTTAACCCGCTCGGTATTCCCGGCCGCATGAACTTCGGCCAGGTGCTCGAGACGCACCTCGGATGGGTCGCCAAGCAGGGCTGGGAGGTCAAGGGAAGCCCGAAGTGGGCCGCCAAGATTCCGGAGAGCGCCCTCAAGGCGGAGCCGGGCACCAAGGTCGCGACCCCGGTATTCGACGGCGCTCTCGAGGCCGAGATCGAGGGACTCCTCGACTCGACGACCCCGACGCGCGACGGCGACCGCCTGATCGACTCCACCGGAAAGACCCGCCTGTTCGACGGCCGCTCCGGTGAGCCGTTCCCGCAACCGGTGTCCGTCGGCTACATGTACATCCTCAAGCTCCACCACCTCGTCGACGACAAGATCCACGCGCGCTCGACGGGTCCGTACTCGATGATCACGCAGCAGCCGCTGGGTGGTAAGGCGCAGTTCGGTGGACAGCGATTCGGCGAGATGGAGGTCTGGGCGCTCGAGGCCTACGGCGCCGCGTACGCGCTGCAGGAGCTCCTGACGATCAAGTCCGATGACATCCTCGGTCGCGTGAAGGTGTACGAGGCCATCGTCAAGGGCGAGAACATCCAGGAGCCGGGTATTCCCGAGTCCTTCAAGGTCCTGATCAAGGAGATGCAGTCACTGTGCCTGAACGTCGAGGTTCTCTCGTCGGACGGAACGGCAGTGAGCCTGCGTGACACGGACGATGAGGTCTTCCGTGCCGCAGAGGAGCTCGGAATCAACATCTCCACCCGGTTCGAGAACTCGTCGATCGACGACATCTAAGCCGCGGCACTGCGCATCGATTCGCGTACGACACTGACTGATCTTTCAAAGTAGGAGAAACATTTTGCTCGACGTAACAACGTTTGATGAGCTGCGTATTGGCCTCGCGACCGCCGACGACATTCGTCGCTGGTCGCACGGTGAGGTCAAGAAGCCCGAGACGATCAACTACCGCACGCTGAAGCCCGAAAAGGATGGCCTCTTCGGAGAGCAGATCTTCGGGCCGTCCCGTGACTGGGAGTGCTCGTGCGGAAAATACAAGCGAGTGCGCTTCAAGGGCATCGTGTGCGAGCGCTGTGGCGTGGAGGTGACCAAGTCCTCCGTTCGTCGCGAGCGCATGGGTCACATCGAGCTCGCCGCTCCCGTGACGCACATCTGGTACTTCAAGGGTGTGCCGAGCCGCCTCGGCTACCTGCTCGACATGGCGCCGAAGGACCTCGAGAAGGTCATCTACTTCGCGGCCTACATGGTCATCTCCGTCGACGAGGAGGGCCGTCACGACGACATGCCCGGACTCGAGAACGAGATCCGCCTCGAGATCAAGGAGCTGGAGAACCAGCGCGACAGCCGCATCGCCGAGCGCCTGCAGCGCCTCGAGACCGACCTCGCCGCTCTTGAAGAAGAGGGAGCGAAGGCAGACCAGAAGCGTCGCACCAAGGACGTCGCCGAGAAGGAGATGGGCCAGGCCCGCAAGTCCTTCGACGAGCAGATCTCCCAGCTCGAGCGCGTGTGGGATGACTTCCGCAACCTCAAGGTGGGCGACCTCAAGCCAGAGGATGCCGTCTTCCACGACCTCCAGGACCGTTTCGGCGTGTACTTCGAGGCCTTCATGGGCGCCGAGGCCATCCAGAAGCGCCTGCAGGCCTTCGACCTCGCGACGGAGTCCGACGACCTGCACGACCAGATCGCCAATGGCAAGGGCCAGAAGAAGATCCGCGCCATCAAGCGTCTGCGCGTCGTGAACTCGTTCCTCCAGACCGGCAACTCGCCGGCCGCGATGGTGCTCGAGGTCGTCCCGGTGATCCCGCCGGAGCTTCGTCCGATGGTTCAGCTCGACGGTGGGCGCTTCGCGACCTCCGACCTCAACGACCTCTACCGTCGTGTGATCAACCGCAACAACCGCCTGCGTCGCCTGCTCGACCTCGGTGCTCCCGAGATCATCGTCAACAACGAGAAGCGGATGCTGCAGGAGGCCGTCGACGCACTGTTCGACAACGGTCGTCGTGGTCGTCCGGTCACCGGCACCGGCAACCGCGCCCTCAAGTCCCTGAGCGACATGCTCAAGGGCAAGCAGGGTCGTTTCCGCCAGAACCTGCTCGGAAAGCGCGTCGACTACTCCGGTCGTTCGGTCATCATCGTCGGACCGCAGCTCAAGCTCCACCAGTGCGGTCTCCCCAAGGAGATGGCACTCGAGCTGTTCAAGCCCTTCGTGATCAAGCGCCTGATCGACCTCAGTCACGCTCAGAACATCAAGAGTGCAAAGCGCATGGTCGAGCGTGCACGTCCGCAGGTGTGGGACGTGCTCGAGGAGATCATCCGCGAGCGCCCGGTCCTTCTGAACCGTGCACCGACCCTGCACCGTCTTGGCATCCAGGCCTTCGAGCCCCAGCTCGTCGAGGGCAAGGCCATCCAGCTTCACCCGCTCGTCTGCGCGGCGTTCAACGCCGACTTCGACGGTGACCAGATGGCCGTTCATCTCCCGCTGTCGGTCGAGGCCCAGGCCGAGGCGCGCATCCTGATGCTCGCGTCGAACAACATCCTCAAACCGTCGGACGGTCGTCCGGTCACCCTGCCGACCCAGGACATGATCATCGGGCTGCACCACCTCACCACGCTCAAGAGCGAGGTCGTCGGCGAAGGCCGCGCGTTCTCCTCTGTGGCAGAGGCGATTCTGGCCCACGACCAGCACACGCTCGATCTCAACGCCAAGGTGCGCATCCGTCTCGAGGATGTCGTCTTCGCCGAGGGCGACGCACCGGCAGGGTTCGAGGTCGGTAAGCCAGTGCTCGTCACAACGACCCTCGGTCGCGCGCTTTTCAACGAGACGCTTCCTGCGGACTACCCGTACGTCGAGGCCGTCGCCGACAAGGGTCAGCTCTCCGCGATCGTCAATGATCTCGCAGAGCGCTACCCGAAGGTGGAGGTTGCCGCCGCGCTCGACCGGATCAAGGACGCCGGTTTCCACTGGGCGACCCGTTCCGGTGTGACCGTCGCGCTCTCCGACATCCTCACGCCGCCGACCAAGCGCGAGATCATCGGTGGCTACGAGAAGCAGGCCGCCAAGGTTCAGACGCAGTTCGAGAAGGGCCTCACGACCGACGCCGAGCGTCGCCAGGAGCTCATCGAGATCTGGAACAAGGCAACAGCCGAGGTCGCCACGGCGATGGAAGCGAACATGCCGGAGGACAACAACATCAACCGCATGGTCACCTCGGGTGCTCGTGGTAACTGGATGCAGGTTCGCCAGATCGCCGGCATGCGTGGCCTGGTGTCGAACCCGAAGGGCGAGATCATCCCGCGCCCGATCATCTCGAGCTACCGCGAAGGCCTCTCCGTTGCGGAGTACTTCATCGCAACCCACGGTGCCCGCAAGGGCCTGGCCGACACGGCCCTCCGCACGGCCGACTCCGGTTACCTCACCCGGCGCCTCGTCGATGTCTCGCAGGATGTCATCATCCGCGAGGACGACTGCGGCACCACCAAGGGCCTCGACCTCGCGGTCGCGACCGTCGGCGCGGATGGGGTGCTGGTTCGCGACCCAAACGTCGAGAACTCGCTCTATGCCCGCAGCCTCGCTGAGGACGCGATCGACGCCAAGGGCACTGTCATCGCCAAGGCGGGTGACGATGTCGGAGACGTTCTGATCCAGAAGCTCATCGACAACGGCATCACGCAGGCGAAGGTGCGTTCGGTGCTCACCTGTGAGTCCGCCGTCGGTGTGTGTGCGACCTGCTACGGTCGCTCGCTCGCGACCGGCAAGCTCGTGGACATCGGCGAGGCCGTCGGCATCATCGCGGCCCAGTCGATCGGCGAGCCCGGCACCCAGCTCACTATGCGCACCTTCCACACCGGTGGCGTCGCATCCGCTGATGACATCACCCAGGGTCTTCCCCGCGTCACCGAGCTGTTCGAGGCTCGTACCCCCAAGGGTGCGTCCCCGATCGCCGAGGCCGCGGGAAAGATCACCATCGAGGACACGGACCGTAGCCGCAAGCTCATCCTGACCCCCGACAACGGTGACGAGCCGATCGCCTACCCGGTGCTCAAGCGCGCGACCCTCCTCGTGGAGGACGGCCAGCACGTCGACCTCGGGCAGCAGCTGCACGTCGGTGCCATCGACCCGAAGGAGGTTCTTCGGGTTCGCGGTGTGCGCGCGGTCCAGATCCACCTCGTCAGCGGTGTGCAGGGCGTATACCGTTCGCAGGGTGTCCCGATCCACGACAAGCACATCGAGGTCATCGTTCGTCAGATGCTCCGCAAGGTGACGGTCGTCGACCACGGCGACACCGGGCTCCTCCCGGGTGAGCTGGTCGACCGCCTCAAGTACAACGAGCTCAACCGCTCCGCGCTCACCGAGGGCAAGAAGACCGCATCCGCTCGCCAGGAGGTCATGGGCATCACCAAGGCGTCCCTCGCGACCGAGTCGTGGCTTTCGGCCGCGTCGTTCCAGGAGACCACGCGTGTTCTCACGCAGGCCGCCATGGAGGGCAAGTCCGACCCGCTGATGGGCCTGAAGGAGAACGTGATCATCGGGAAGCTGATCCCGGCCGGAACCGGCCTCCCGAAGTACCGCAACGTGTCCGTCGAGGCCACCGAGGAGGCAAAGGCCGAGCGCTATCCGAACCGCATCTTCACGGATGACTCTTCGTTCAGCGAAGCGGACCTGAGCTTCGTCGACTTCGACAGCTTCTCGTCTGACGACTACACCCCGGGAACGTACAACTAACGATTCACCGTACAGAGACGGATGGCCCCTGCTTCGGCAGGGGCCATCCGTCGTTCAGCGCGCCCGACGATACCGTGGACACACGGCCGCCCCACAGAGTGAACAGTCGGTTCCTCGTCGGAAGTGCTCGTGAGCCGCCTTGGGATGCCCACACACGCACGGCTGCTGGGCCCCCCGGCCTGCGCTGGTCTTCATCGGCTCTCTTCGGTTGACTGCGGCATTCGATTGTCTCAGTTCCCCACGATCCCCAGAGGATTTCGGGGCGGGCGTACCCAGAACTGGGTACACGGAAATGCCATGTCGCTGTTGTTGCGCCCCCGCCGTTCGCGTAGTCTCAGCACATCCGCTCTCGGTCGTTGCCCATCGACCTACGGATCGGATGCCGCCACGGTCGCCGGCGCTTTACCCACCCGAGGTCCCTACCCGAAATGGATCCCCATGCCCGATCGCATGATTCTGCCCAAAAACTTCTCGCCCGCTATCTCGATCGTTATTCCGGCGAAGAATGAGGCACTCAATCTGGAAGTGATCCTTCGCGAACTTCCGCCGGTGCATCAGGTCATTCTCGTCGACGGCGACTCCGTCGACGACACCATCGAGACAGCCATGCGAGTCATGCCTGGCATCGAGATCATCCGTCAGACGCGCACCGGCAAGGGGAATGCCCTCGCCTGCGGCTTCGCGGCCGTGACCGGTGACATCGTCGTCATGTTCGATGCCGATGGATCGGCCGATCCCGCCGAGATCCCGTCCTTCGTCGCGACTCTGATCGCCGGCGCCGACGTCGCAAAGGGGAGTCGGTTCCGCCCAGGAGGGGGAAGCGAAGACATCACCCTCTTCCGCCGCGTGGGCAATCTGGGCCTCAACGCCCTGACCAACCTGATGCTCGGCACCCATTACACCGACCTCTGCTACGGCTACAACGCCTTCTGGGCCGACATCCTCCCGGAGCTCGATCTGCCCGATACCTCGCTGCCGGCGCACGGCGACGGACGGATGCACTGGGGAGACGGCTTCGAGATCGAGACGGTCCTCACCTGCCGCATGGCGGCTGCGCGCCTCGACGTGCGGGAGGTCGCCAGCATCGAGCGGCTGCGCATCTTCGGAGCGAGCAATCTCAATGCCATCAGCGACGGCTTCCGTGTGCTCAAGACGATCATCACCGAACGCGACCGTGTGCCCGCGGTCGCGCGCGCCGCGGCGACCACCAGGATCGACATCGACCATTCGGCGGCGATCACCAGGATCGACGTCGACCACTCCGCGTCGCAGATCCAACTCCCGGCCAGGTCGGCGTGAGCCGCCCGCCGCTCTCGGTCAGCGTGGTCATCTGCGCCTACACCCAGGCGCGATGGGCCGACCTCTCTGCCGCGGTGGCATCCGCCCTCTCGCAGCCCGATGCGACCGAGGTGATCGTCGTCATCGATTACGAGGACGCGCTGCTGGCGCGAGCGACGAATGCGCTAACCGGACCGCGCGTTCGCGTCGTCCCGAACCGCGAAAAACAGGGCCTTTCCGGCGCGCGGAATACCGGAGTCCACGAATCGTCATCCGCTCTCGTGGCATTCCTCGACGACGACGCGGAGGCGACGGCGACCTGGTTGGGGGAGCTCGTCGGCTGCATGAGCAGTGACGACATCGTCGGGGTAGGGGGCAGGGCGGAGCCGCGGTGGCCGAACGGGGCCGCGCCGTCGACCCTTCCCCCCGAACTGCTGTGGGTGGTCGGCTGCACGTACGTCGGTCAACCGACAGAACTGTCCGAGGTGCGCAACGTGATCGGTTGCTCGATGCTGTTCCGTCGTGAGCGGCTGCTCGCGGTCGGCGGATTCAACCTGAACACCGGCCGCATCGGATCCATCCCGCTCGGCGGTGAGGAAACGGAGCTGTGCATCAAGCTGCGACAGGCTGATCCGTCGGCGCGCATCCTGTTCCAGCCGCTCAGCATCGTGAACCACCGGGTGAGCGCCGATCGAACGACCTGGCGCTATCTCTCGCGGCGCAGCTTCTTCGAGGGCGTCTCGAAGTCCGCTCTCAGCCGCGATCTGGGCTCCGACGCGCTGTCGAGCGAGCGTAGTTACACCACTCGCGTGTTGCCGATCGGAGCCATTCGGCAGCTCGCCGGTGGTCGTCCGCTCGGAGCTGCCGCCATCGTGCTGTCCCTCGGCGCGGCGGCGGCCGGCTTTGTCTACGGAAGTCTCAAGGTCCGCCGGCGGTCTCGTGACGCGCTTGCGGTGGGAAACGCTGCGACGATCGACCTCCCGAGCGTGATCAACTCATGAAGCCGGCGTTCGCAGGGGAGGACAGCGACACCTCAGCCGCCCCGCGCGTATTCGACTTGGCACCGGCGATGCCGCAGGGGAGCGCGCCGGAATGGCCAGACGCCAGGTGGGTCGGCGACATTCGCCTCGACCTGCTCGGCGACCATGACCGCATTCGGCTCCAGGATGCCGTCGGCTACGATCGGGCGCGCCTCCTGGTGCGAGACGGCGCCTCCGTGCTCGGATTCGTCGACGTCCCCTCGCCCGGTGGGCTGGTTTCCCGGGCCGCGCTCGATGCGGCGGTCCTGCAACTCGCACCTCTGCCCCGGCGCATCGAGCCCGTGCCGAGCGCCCTCGGGACCCCATCGATCACCGTGATCGTCTGCACCCGGGACAGGGCGTCGCAGCTCAGGCTCGCGCTCTCCGCCATCCTCGCCCTCGAATATCCCAATTTCACCGTCGTCATCGTCGACAACGCATCGAAGACAACGGACACCGCCGACCTTGTGCGCCGGGAGTTCGCCGACCCGAGGGTATCTCTCGTGACCGAACCGATCGCAGGCCTTTCCCGTGCGAGAAACACCGGTCTCGCCGCGGCGACCGGTGAGATCGTGGCGTTCACGGACGACGACGTGGTCGTGGATGCATCGTGGCTGACCGAACTGGCGGCTGCCTTCGGTCGCGAGCCGGAGGCCGGCTGCGTGACGGGGCTGGTTCCGAGCGGTGAGCTCCGCAGCCGCGCCCAGCAGTACTTCGACGAGCGGGTGAGCTGGTCACGCAACCTCGCGCCGATGTCCTACTCGCTGGCCCGTCCGCCCGCGGACAGCCCCATGTTCCCCTTCTCAGTCGGCGATTTCGGCACGGGGGCGAACTTCGCGCTTCGAAGGGATCTCCTCCTGTCGCTCGGCGGATTCGACCAGGCCCTCGGGGTCGGGACACGCACCGGCGGCGGCGAGGACATCGATATGTTCACCCGGGTACTCCTTGCCGGTCGTGCGCTCGTCGTGCAGCCGTCGGCCATCGTGTGGCACCGTCACCGTGCCGACCTGTCGGCTCTCCGCGTCCAGGCCATCGGATATGGCACGGGTCTCGGAGCCTGGTTGACGAAGATCCTCTTGAACCGGCGCACCGCGTCAATGGCCATGCGTCGGGGCCCCGTTGCGCTCGCGCGGCTGATATCGATCGCCTTTCATCCCCGCGCCTCGAGCACCGTCGACCGCGCTACAGTGTCATCGTCGGGGGACGAGTTGCACCGAGAGATCCGCAGGGTCGGAATGCTCGAGCTCATTTCGGTTCTTCGCGGGCCGGCGAACTACCTGATGCAGAGACGTGCGGACAGGGGGGCAGAACGGTGAGCGTAGAGCCAGGGCTCGCCTGCGTCATCCTCGCCCATTCGGACCCGACGCAGCTTCATCGGACGATCGCGGCTCTCGACCCATTTCCGGTTTTCCTCCACGTGGATTCGCGGGTTTCGAACGAGATGTACAGAGCCCTGACCGACGGTCTGCCGCCGCGGTGCACCGTGCTCGAGCGCTTTCCGACCGGGTGGGCAACCTGGGGCGCTGTGAGCGCCGAGCTCGAGGGATATCGTGCCGCCATGGCGGCCACGGACGCGTCACACGTCGTGCTCCTCTCCGGTTCGGACTATCCGATCGCGTCGCCGGCCGAGATAACGGACTTGTTGGCGTCCCACCTCGACGACTCCTTCGCCCTGATCAACCCACTGCCGTACGCGGCCTGGGGCAGAAGCGGGGGGTTTTCCCGTCTTCGCTACCGGCACTGGGCAGTCGGCAAACGGATGCTCAGACTGCCGATCCCGCGACGGCTACCGAAGGGCATCGTATTCGGCGGTGGATCGTCATCCAAGATCCTGTCTCGGAAGCACGCGCTCGCCGTGGTCGAGCTCGCCGACCGGCATCCGGAGCTCGTTCGGTTCTGGCGGCGCAGCTGGGCCAGTGACGAGACCTTCGTGTACTCGATCCTCGGCAGCCCGAATCTCGTTCCCGGCTGGCACGGGAACCACATCGATGCCAATCTTTGGCGGATCGACTGGGGCGAAACGCCCCGAAAGAGCCCGGCGTGGCTCGGCCTGCACCATCGCGAGGCGCTGCTAGCCCGCCGCGAGACGCCGGACCAGCTCTACCCGCACGTCTTCGCGCGAAAGTTCTCCACCGAGACGAGCGGCGACCTCCTCGACGCGATCGATGCAGAGGTCTCCCGTCGGGCGACGGCCGGTGCCGTCGGGTCGTCATCCCGGGCAGACCATGACTGACGTCGTAGACACGTTGCCGACCGCTACCGAATCCACACCGAAACCGGGTTCGCATCTCTTCGGCCGCGGAATGCTGTACGTCGTCATCTGGTCATTGCAGCTCATCGCCGGCATCGTCGTCTCGCCGATCCTGGCCCACGCGCTGCCGCCGGTGCAGTTCGGCGCACTAGCCTCGGCAATCGCCCTCTACCAGGTGCTGAGTGTCGTCACGCTGCTCGGCATCGACAAGGCGATCGTGCTCGAGCGGGCCGAGAACGCGGATGACCGGGCCGCCCGCGGGCTGGTCACGGTCGCGATAGCCGTAGCGCTGCTGATCACCCTCGCGTTCGGCGTCACCGCGCCCCTCTGGAGAGCCGCGCTCGGCTTCGGGCAGTTTCCCGACCTCGTGCTGGCGGTGATCCTCTGGACGGGGCCGGCCGCCGCCGTGCAGGTGATGCTGTCGCTGCTCCTCACCGAGGACCGCCTCCGGCCTTTCGCGGTGGTCAGCGCCATCTCGGCCGTCGGGGGACAGGTCGTCGGTCTCGTCCTGCTGTTCACCGTTCGCGACGATGCGACGACTTACGCGTGGGGCGGAGTCGCGAGCCAGTTCGTCGCGATGCTCATCGGGGTCGCGGTCACGAGACCGCGCATCCGTGGACTGTTCAACTGGCGGGTGACACAGCGCGCGATCCGACTCGGGCTGCCCCTCGTGCTGGCGGGGCTCGGGTACTTCCTGCTCAACGCGGGCGATCGGATCGTCATCCAGTCGACGCTCGGACAGGCGGCGGTCGCGCGTTACCAGGTCGCCTATGTCGTGGGTTCGGTCGTCATCCTGCTCCTCACATTCACGAGCTCCGCCTGGACGCCGCGTTTCGCGGGTCTGCGCACGAGAACGGAGCGGTGGGCGCTCGCCGCCCTGTCACGGGATGAGCTCTACCGCCTGCTGATGCCGATGACGCTCGGTGCGACCCTGGCAGCCCCGATCGCACTTCGTCTGGTGGCTCCGGCGAGTTATCACCCGGAGAGCCTGACGCTCGTTGTCTTCCTGGTCGCGCTATCCGCGTATCCGGTCGCTGCCAGCGGAGCCACTGGCCAACTCCTGATCACCGAGCGTCGCGGAGGAGCAGTCGGTGTGATGACAGCCGTCGCCGCCCTCGTGAACATCGGACTCAACCTGCTCCTTGTCCCCGCGATCGGAATCACGGGGGCTGCCATAGCGACCCTGGTTTCATTCGCACTTCTTGCCTTCCTTCAGTCGCGCACGTTGCCGACCGAACCGAAGCTCCACGGCCCGTCATCGCGCCTGGTCCTGGCGATCCTCGCCAGCACCGCGATCGCCGGCGCGTCAGCGCTCCTCCCCCAGACCGTTCCGTGGAATGTCACCTGTCTCGCTGCCGCGGTGTGCTGCGTTCCCTGGTTTGTTCTCGCGCTTCAGCGGGCGCGTCGCGGTCCGCGGGAATCCCGTGCAATGCTCAGCGGTAGACGACCCAAGGGGAAACACTCACTATGACGACTTATCCAGCCACCGACAGACCGTCACTGGACCCCCAGAACAGAGCCGAGACGATCACCGCGCCGACCGAACTGCGTCCGTCGTCTCGCCGCGCGAACTACATCCTCGCGATCGTCGGGGTGCTCGCGGCGGTTCTCGTCGTCCTGGGGGTGCGCAACCCTGTCTGCGCGGTCTCCATCGGGGCGGCCTGGCTGGCAGTGCCGGGGTGGGCGATCGTGAGCCAGTTCCGAGTACGCGATCCTTTGCTGCGGGTCATCTTCACGGCCGTCGCAGGCCTCGTCGTCGCCTCGGTGGTCGGTTGCGTCATGCTGTGGACCTCTACCTGGTATCCGACGCCGGTCGGTGCCGTCATTCTGCTGGCATCCTCCATCGCGCTCGGGGTGACCGCGAGGATGATTCCGGCGGCAGACTCCTCACCCAGCGAGCGGGCAAAGGTCGCAGCCGTGCCGAACCCGCGCCGCCTGCGTTCCTTCGTTCCGTGGATCATCGTCGTGGTCGCCGTCGCGCTGTGGGCCCTCGCGCTCCCGCTCACCAACGTGAACGCGCTCGGAGACTGGGGCTTGCTCGCAGCCTTCGGGCCAGCGTGGTACGTCGGTGTGGCCACGGTGTTCGCGCTCTGCATCTGGAATCTCTCGCGGTCGCGCATCCGGCCGGCGCTGATGACCGTCTCGGGCGCGGTACTCGTCGTCATGCTCTACGCCTCGGCGACCATCGTCGAAGCGGTGCCGCACCTCCCGTGGGTTTACAAACACATCGCGGTAACGGACTATGTCGACGCGGCAGGCAGGCTCGACCCGTCGATCGACATCTACAATCGATGGCCGGGGATGTTTGCGGCGAGCGCATTCCTCGGGCACCTGACCGGATATCGAGACGCGATCTCCTACGCGGGCTGGGCTGAGGTCGTCATCGCCTTGGCCGACGCGGTGCTCGTGTTCGCGATCGCGCGGGCGATCACGTCGAACTCCGGGAGTGCGATCGCCTCGAGGGTGCCCTGGACGGCGGCGCTCGTCTTCACCGTCGGCAACTGGGTCGGGCAGAATTATTATTCCCCCCAGGCATTCGCGTTCGTGCTCTACCTCACGATGTGCCTCATCGCCGTCACTTATCTGCGCGGCACCCCATTTCGTTGGGTCACACGAGTAGAGGCGCGACTCGCCGGAAAGAAGCAGGCGCCGGTTGCCGTCGATGCGGCACTGATCGAGGCCGCGCCCGTGAGGCAACGGGGCGCGTCGCGACGAGTCGGCGCTCCGGTGGCCGCCATCGTCGCCATCCTCGTCCTTCAGGCGGTCATCGTCGTGAGTCACCAGCTGACACCGTATCTCGCTGTCGCCTGTTTGCTTCCGCTCTTCCTGATCGGCTATTTCCGGCCGATGTGGCTCGGATTCGGGCTTCTCGTCATCGCGCTGCTGTTTCTGCTTCCGAATGTCGGTTTCATCCAGGCCAAGTTCGGGTTGTTCAGCGGATTCGACTTCTTCGCCAACGTGACCTACACACCGCCGTACGCCCAACACGTGACGGATGCCTCGCAGTGGCACGCGCGCGGTGTGGCCGCGCTGTCCGTGCTCACCGTCCTGCTCGGATTCGCCGGTTTCGTCCGGCATGCCAGAAACGGAAACGTTCGCACGGCAATTCTCGTCACCTGGCTCGCCTGCGCGTCGGTGGTGAGCCTATTCGGGCAGACCTACGGCGGCGAGGGTCGGTTCCGGGTCCTGCTCTTCGGCTTGCCGTGGTTCGCGATCGGTATCGCATGGCTCTTCGAGTCGGGCACAGCTCGCGCTCGACGCGGCGCGGTGCTCCGCGCGGTTGCGCTGAGCGTGATGGCGGTGCTCTTCGTGGTCACCTCTCTGCAGCAGGAGACCGATAACCAGGTTCCGAAGGCTGACGTGGCGGCGGCCAAGTGGCTCGACGGTCAGCTGAAGCCGAACGACCTGCTCATGGGCCTGACCGGGACTTTTCCCAGCCTCATCGGTAAGAACTATCCAATTCTCCTCGCCAACGCCGACAAGACAGGGGCGCTCTCGAACTTCCTCGTTAAGGTCACCGTGGCCACATCGGCGAAGGATGTGACGGCCGCCGTCGACCGCGTCGGCGGCGCCGGTCACACCTACCTGCTCTTTGCGGATAGCCAGGACCGCTACGCCATAGCGCACGGGCTGATCAAGGCTGACGCGATCGCGAACCTCCGACAAGCAGTGAGTGCCAGCTCGGATTTCCAGCGCGTCTATAACAAGAATGGCGTCGTGATCTACAGCGTGCAATGAATTCGGCATCCGCCAGGGGCTGGGAACCCATCGCAACGGCCTGTAGGGTTGGCGCAATCGCCCATTTCAGAATGAAACCAACATGAGGCACTCGGGGGCCAGATGTCGTTTTTCACCATGAAAGCACCGAAATCGCTCATCGCTGTGGCGCTGCTGCCCGCCCTGGTGCTCGGCACGGCATCCGCAGCCTCGGCTGGGCAGAGGTTCGAGCAGCTCACGCTGAGCGCCTCGGTGAAGGGAACGGCGGTCACCCTCTCGACGACCGTGAGGTCGGGGGCGCCGTCAAAGGTCACCTACTTCGGAATCTGCGTACGTGACCAGAACGCCAAGAATTTCGACGTCCCGCGACAGAGCAACACCTACGTCTCCGGTGCGGGAACAACCTTCAGCGCGACGAAGGACTTCGCACCAGGCACCTATAGCTATATGGCATGCGCGTACGTGAACGGCGCATGGTGGGGCGGGTCGGCCAAGGTGTTCACCGTGGCGCATTCCGCCGGTATTCAGGCCGTCGGCTTCACCCAGGTCGCCCTTGCAGCGTCCGTCAGCGGCGCGGAGGCGACGCTGTCGTCCACCGTCAAGGCCGCGGTTCCCGGCAACGCGAGGGAGCTCGGAATCTGCGTTCGCGATCCGAATGGCAAGAACTTCGACCTGCCGAAGTCCAGAAACGTGAACGTCCTGTCCGCGGGCACGTCGTTTACGGCGGCGGGGACCTTCCCGCCAGGGTCCTACACGTATATGGCGTGCGCGTACACGAACGGCACGTGGTGGGGCGGGTCGGCGAAGTCATTCGTCGTCGCTGCGAGCGCAGCGGCCGCGATCGACCAGCACACTGCCGCGAACGGCGCGACGAATGGCGCCCCGACATCCGGCTCCCAGGCCGTGCCGAAACCGCCGAGTCCGCCAGCCGCTCCCGCGGGCGGTATGCCGGTCGGCGATCTTCCCGGGTGGAAGCAGAACCTCGCTCAGGACTTCCTGACGCCCGCACCTCTCGGGTCTGTCGGAGCCGTCTACGGGTCGGCGCTCCGCGGCTACGACGGGTTTGTCGATACGTCGAACCACGGCACCTATACGCCGGATTCGGTACTGTCGGTCTCCGGCGGAGTCCTCGACTTCTACCTCCACAGCGAGGGCGGCCGGCCGAGGGTCGCGGCGCCCGTGCTCAATGACTACAGGGGTCAGACCTACGGACGCTACAGCGTCAAGTTCCGGTCCGACCCGATGCCGGGCTACAAGATGGCCTTCCTTCTCTGGCCGACGAGCGACAACTGGAACGAGGGCGAGATCGACTGGCCCGACGGCACGCTCGGCGCGAACCTCTACGCCGCCTCCGCCATCAAAGGCTCATTCGCCAACGGGACCATGACCTTCGACCCGCCGGTTCACGTCAGCGCACCGACCAGTACCGCGACCTGGCACGTCGCGACCACGGAGTGGACGCCGGGTTCGGTCAAATGGTTCTGGGATGGTGTGCTGGTCGGCGCCACGACGATTCCTTCGGGAGTCCCGACCACCAATCTCCGGTGGACGCTGCAGGCCGAGACGGCGAACAACAACGCGCCAGCGCCCGCTCCGAATGTCGCCGGACACCTGCAGGTGGACTGGATCGTCCAGTACGCCTATTCGCCCGGCACCAAGTAGGCGCGCCGTGCACGAGAGTGGCCCCCTATCGCGGGACTGGCTCGCGCGCGGGCGCGACGTTAGCGTTGAAGGTCTTGGGGGGAACCGGTATCCGACCTGTCCATCCCCACCTACCCGAAAGAAAGGGGCGCGGAAATGTCTTCACTAGCTGAAATCCTCATTATCCGCGGCCTCATGCCGATCGAAAGCCTGGATAGCGTTAGTGGCAACCCAACCACCGACGAACTTCAGATTGTCAATCTTGTTGACCAGGGCGTTCTTACCGACGTCCAAGTCGCTTCGGCACGTGCCGCCCAGGCTGATCTGCCCTTCGTAGAATTAGTCGACTACCCAATCGACCGCACTGCTGTGTCGCTTGTCTCTGCCGCGCTGTGCCGCCGTCATGATCTGCTGCCTCTCGCGATCAACGGCGACGTGCTGACGGTTGCAATGGCCAATCCCGGCGATGTCTTCGCTCTGGATGACATCCGAGCCGCCACGAGGATGCGCGTCCAGACGGTGGTGGCCGAGCGCCAGGATCTGCGCAACGCCATGAACCGGCTCCTCCGCGCCGATGGTGAGCTCAGCGAGCTCACCAGCGCGATCGAGGAGGAGGGCAGGCCTTCGGCGGATGCGACTGCCGCAAGCGAGGTCATTGAAGACGATGCTCCGATCGTGCGGTTCGTCAATCTGCTGATCAGCCAGGCGATTCAGGACCGGGCGTCCGACATCCACATCGAACCCGCCGAGCACGAGATGCGCGTTCGATATCGCATTGACGGTGTGCTCCATGAGATGCAGCGGGCACCGAAGCAGATTCAGAATGGCGTCATCTCGCGGCTCAAGATCATGAGCGACATCGACATCGCCGAACGTCGCAAGCCCCAGGATGGCAGGCTCTCCGTCATCCACGGCGGTCGCAAGGTCGACCTTCGCGTTGCCACACTCCCAACAGTGTGGGGCGAAAAGGTCGTAATGCGAATCCTGGACAACTCAGGGTCGAGCATGAGCCTCGACGATCTCGGCCTCCTTGAGCGCAACTTCGATGTCTACAAGAAGTCGTATACCAAGCCATACGGCATGATCCTCGTGACTGGTCCGACGGGTTCCGGAAAGTCGACCACGCTGTACACGACGCTCAACACGGTCGCGAAACCGGAAATCAACGTGATCACGGTCGAGGACCCGGTGGAGTACCGGATGGCGGGCATCAACCAGGTTCAGGTGAACCCGAAGGCAGGTCTGACCTTCGCGAGTGCCCTTCGTTCCATTTTGCGTTCCGACCCGGATGTCGTGTTGCTCGGTGAAATCCGAGACCACGAAACGGCTCAGATCGCGATCGAGGCGTCGCTCACGGGGCACCTCGTGCTCTCGACCCTGCACACCAACGACGCCCCGAGCGCCGTGACCCGACTGACCGAGATGGACATCGAGCCATTCCTTGTGGGATCGGCACTGGATTCCGTGGTCGCCCAGCGACTCGCTCGCCGACTGTGCGATCGCTGCAAGCAGGCATACGCTCCGTCCGTCGCCGATCTCACGGCTCTGGGCTTCCGGATTGACACGGATCAGCCGATTCCCATCCTTCATCAGCCCGTCGGCTGCCAGGTCTGTTCCAACACCGGCTATCGGGGACGCATCGCCATCCACGAGATCATGTCGGTGAGCGAGGAAATAGAACGCCTCGCCGTGCGCCGCGCGTCGAGTGCCGAAATCAAGAACGTCGCCATGGCGGAAGGCATGCTAACGCTGCGCCAGGACGGCTGGTCAAAGGTTCAGATGGGTCTCACCTCCATCGAGGAGATCCTGCGCGTGGTCGCATAGGCCGATCGACGCCGAGGGGGGCGTCGTACACCGATCAGTTTTCTACAAGGGGGAACGACATGAACCAACCGATCTACGAGATACCTGCAGAGCACATCGCTCCGCCGTCGCCGCGCCGCGCCGCTCAGGCAGAGGCCGAGGCTCGGGCACTGGCGGATGCTCCGCCGCCCGTCGTCGGCTCGTACAACTTCTCGCCGCCCGTCGACGATGCCTATGACCTCTCGGTCATTCCGCAGACACACCAGCTGCTTGAGCAAGCCATAGCGGACATCTCTTTCGCTCCGCCCCCGTCAGTCGCGTACTCCTACGAGGACCGCGATGACGTTGATGAGGACGCCCGGGTCTACACCGAGGAGGACGACGACAAGGATTACACCGCGGGCGAGGGTCAGTCCTCGCCGCGACTCAACGTGGACGCCGACCTCATCGCTGCCCTGACCGACGTGCTCTTTTCGGGTGCATCCGATCTTCACGTCACCGTGAATGCGCCACCGATGCTTCGAGTGGATGGCGCGCTGCGGCAGGTAGAAGGCACCTCGGTGTGGAATCGTGGCAAAGTCAGCTCGGCTCTCCTCAGCATCCTCACTCCGGCACAGCGCGTCACCTTCGAGAGGGAGCTCGAGCTCGACCTCGCGTACACGCTCTCGGCCAATGCGCGGTTCCGTGTCAACATCTACCAGCAGCGCAACTCTATGGGAGCGGCATTTCGTCTCATCCCCACCGAGATCCGGCAACTGAAGGATCTCGGCGTTCCGGATTCGATCGCGCGCTTCGCCACCCTTCCCCGTGGCCTCGTGCTCGTCACGGGTCCCACCGGCTCCGGCAAGTCGACTACGCTGGCCGCGCTCATCGACCTCGTCAACCGGACCCGCACCGACCACATCGTCACGGTCGAAGACCCCATCGAGTTCATGCACCAGAACCGCAAATCGCTGATCAACCAGCGCGAGGTCGGTTCGGACACCCACAGCTTCGCGAACGCGCTCAAGCATGTGTTGCGTCAGGACCCCGACGTGATCCTGATCGGCGAGCTCCGCGATCTCGAGACCATCTCGGTAGCACTCACGGCGGCCGAGACCGGCCACCTTGTCTTCGCGACCCTTCACACTCAGGATGCCGCCCAGACTATCGATCGCGTGATCGACGTCTTCCCTCCGCACCAACAGGGTCAGGTACGCTCGCAGCTCGCCGCGACGCTGCAGGGCGTCGTCTGCCAGACACTCGTGAAGCGGGCGAGCGGCACCGGCCGCGTCGTAGCCACAGAGGTCCTGGTCGCCACGCCGGCGATCGCCAACCTCATCCGCGAGGGTAAGACCTATCAGATCAGTTCCGCGATGCAGGCCGGGCGCGAGCACGGAATGCACACGATGGACTCCCACCTCGCCGATCTGGCGAACGCGGGTGACATCACTGTGCAGGCAGCCATGGAGAAGGCGCAGGATCCTGTATCGCTCAAGGCGCTCATCCACCGCACCGAAACGGTGGCGGATGCCGCAGGTCGCGCGATGGCCGCAACCGGCATCGACTTCGGTGACGCCTACTCGAGGCAAGCCGACTGATGGCGACACTGGCATACGCCTACAAGGGCCGTGACTCCGATGGCAAGGTCGTCAAGGGCAGGCTGGATGCGCCGACGGAAAGCGCGGTTGCGTCGCGTCTGCGCTCGATGGGGCTCTCTCCGATCTCCATCGAGGAGTCGAAGGAGGGAACGGGACTCAGTAAAGAGATCTCGATTCCCGGATTCAGCAAGGGCGTAAGCCTCAAGGACCTGTCGATCATGAGTCGCCAGATGGCCACGATGATCGCCGCGGGGCTGTCGCTGCTCAGGACCCTCACCATCCTGTCGGAGCAGACGGAGAGCAAACCGCTCGCGAAGATCCTGTCCACCGTGACCACCGATGTCGAGTCTGGTGTTTCCCTCTCTGACGCGCTGAACAAGCATGCAGAATCGTTCCCGCCCATCATGATCAACCTGATCCGGGCCGGCGAAGTGGGGGGATTCCTCGACGATGCGCTGGAGACCATCGCCAAGAACTTCGAGTCGGAGGTGAAGCTCCGGGGAACCATCAAGTCCGCACTCACCTACCCGGTGATCGTTCTCATCATGTCCCTGGTCTCGGTGGTGGCGATGCTCGTGTTCATTGTCCCAGTGTTTCAAAAGATGTTCGCCAATCTTGGGGGGACACTGCCGATCCCCACGCTGATTCTCGTCTGGTTGTCTAGCGTTATGACCTGGCTTGCCCCACTTCTCATCGTGGTGGGAATCGTGTTCTCTATTTGGTGGAGGGCGAACAAGAACACAGAGCGCGTGCGCAAAGTCGTCGATCCTGTGAAGCTCAAGCTCCCCGTGTTCGGGAAGCTGCTCAAGAAGCTTGCCATCGCCCGATTCTCCCGCAACTTCGCGAGCATGATGGGCGCTGGCGTCCCGATCCTCCAGGCCCTCCAGATCGTCGGGGAAACGTCCGGTAACTGGGTTGTTGAAAACGCACTCAAGAACGTCGCGGAGTCGGTCCGTCAGGGCAAGTCGATCGGTGAGCCTCTTGCGCTCGAGCCTGTGTTTCCCTCGATGGTGACCCAGATGATCACGGTGGGAGAGGATGCCGGTGCCCTCGAACAGATGCTCTCGAAGATCGCGGACTTCTACGACGAGGAAGTACAGTCCGCCACCGAGCAGCTCACGGCAATGATCGAACCACTCATGGTTGCGTTCCTAGGGGTGGTGGTCGGCGGCATGATCGTCGCGCTCTACCTCCCGATCTTCAACATCTTCAATCTGATCAAGTAGCTTCAGACCGCGCGCGACATCCTCCGGCAGCGGAGGGCGTGACTTTTGTCGCGTCCTTGAACCTTCGGAACTGTGTGTGCCCCCAACTGGGGTCGTGAATACCACGTTTGTGCCCCATTCGCGGGATTTTCACGGCGTTTCCCTGCCCATACAGTCATAGATGGGTCACAACCGTTTGGGGGAGCGGCCTGAAAATTCCAAGCCACTCAGCGAATAGGAAAAATAATGACCCGTCTCATTCGTGCGCTCAACAAGCGCCGTGCAATTCTCATGGACAACGAAAAGGGCTTCACGCTTATCGAGCTCCTCGTCGTCGTCATCATCATCGGCGTCCTCGCCGCGATCGCAATCCCGATCTATCTCGGCGTGCAGAACAATGCCAAGGACAGCGCGGCCAAGTCCGACCTGACGAACGCCAAGGTCGCCGTGGTCGCGTTCCAGACGCAGAGCTCAACCGGTGCGTACCCGGCCACGGTTGACTCGAGCCTTTCGCAGTATGGCTACAGCGGTTCCAGCGTCATTATTTGGGACCAGGTGGCCGGCGCGAACGTAGCTCCTGTTGCGGGAGCCTCCGCCTTCTGCCTCAAGGTAACGAGCGCGTCAGGGGCATTCTTCTATTCGACAGACAGCACGGGAGTCGCGGCAGCGAAACCAGCCAGCTGCGCATAGATCCTCTGTACGACCGTCGTGGGAGCATCGAAGAATCGATGCTCCCACGACTGCAAGTGCGGTGATCGTAGCGTGCTCCGAGGGGGAATAGTGAATATTGCTCGCCAACGCCTCTCGGCTCGCGAAGCTTCCGACGAGGGTTTTAGCCTCATCGAAGTACTCGTCGGCCTGATGGTGTTCTCCGTCATCGCAACAGGCGTCGCCTACACCATGCTCGCTGCGCTCTCGGCTACGAGCGACTCACAAGCGCGGGTTGAAGCCAGCAATCTCGCTGCCCAGGAAATCGACCTCGATCGATCCATCGCAGATCTTTTTGATCTTCTCGACTCGGACACGTACGTTCAGGTCAACGGAGTCGGACGCACGTACCACATACATCGTGCGGCCCAGTGGGTTTCGGACCCGGCAGTCACTCAAAAATGCGGCGCCGGCGGAGGCGTGCTCAAATACAAGAGCGTCAACGTGACCGTCAGCTGGACCGGAACGTCGAACTCCACTCGCAGCGTGACCGCTTCGACCCTTATCGATCCCGGCACTCGCCTCAACGATCCCGCGCTGGGCACGATCCTGGTTTCGGTGATCACCGCATCGGGATCGGGAAGCGCGGGGGTCACGGTCACGGCGACACCCTCCACCGTGGCAAATGGGGCCCAGGCGATCACCACGACCATAGATCCCACCGACGCGCAGGGTTGCACCTATATCCTGCAGGTAGTTCCCGGCAACTATGACGTGAAAATCGCCAAGACAGGCTTTCTTGACGTCAACCAGGCGTCGAGCTCGACGGTCACCGTCGGCGTGATCGCGGGCGCGGCTGCATCCGTCGGCCTCCAATTCGACAACGCCGGATCTTTTGGTCTCACCTACGCGTCGAACTACACCCCCGGCGGCGTGACAATCCCCACGAACCTCAGCACGAGTTTTCTCAGTACCTACGGCACCTACGTGACGTCGACCCCCTCGACTCCGGTAAAGCTCTATCCATTTACTGCCGGCTACCAGATCATTGCGGGAACGTATGTTGACCCCAGCCTGCCGTCGCAAGGCTGCGCCTCGGTCGATCCGAGCACCTGGCTCGCCGGTACCAACGCCGCGGGCGTTGCGATGAAAGCAGGGGTTCGGCCATCAGCTGTCGCAGCGGTGCCGGGCGGGGCAGCACCGACGGCAGTTGTTGCGATGGGAGTTACGAGGGTATCGGGATTGAGCTCCAACCCCTACATCTCGGCCGTCGAGACGTCGGGAGCATCCAATACCGGCGACCCGGGGTGTGTCGTCACTGCTTCGTACTCGCTTGGACGTGTCACCAGCAGTTCTTTTCTCGCTGGGTTGCCGTTCGGATCCTGGAAGCTCTACACCTCGTCTACGCTCGGCGGCGCCACGACCCCGATCGCTGCGGCGAACCTCGGCGTGTTAACGGGAGGATCGGTCGACTCCTCCGGGATCGTTACCCTGGACCCCAGGCAGGTCGGTCCGTGATGACACGACTTCGCGATATAACGCGTGCCGAACAGAGCTCAGAACAGGGGATAACGCTCGTCGAGTTGATCGTGGCGATGTTTCTCGGCGCAATCGTCATTGCCCTCGTCGCTGGTATGTACCTTGGCCTCTCCCGCGTGGTCCAGGTCGGGAACACGAGCAATAACAGCACCAAAGCGGCTTCGCTTGCGATGACCGAAGTCTCCGCCGCGCTGAGGTTTGCCACGACGAATCCCATCGTCGGGAACCAACTTCCCGACCCAGCCTTCGTCTCCGCCTCGAATGAGTCGGTAACAGTGAACAGCTATATTGATGCGAGCCCCGCGTCGCCGCAGCCCGTTCAGGTCAACTTCTCACTTGACTCGTCACGTCGTCTAATTGAGACCCGCTATGCGTCGCACCTGGTATCCGGCAACTGGGTGTTCTACACGACGGCAATCTGGAGTCGAATTCTCACCGGCGCGGTTGTCGCCCAGTCGGGCTCCGAGCCATACCTGTTTACGTACCTGGATTCGTCCAATGCCGTCATCGTCCCGGGTTCGAACGGGCTGACCTCTGCCCAATATCCGACCGTTGCAGCAGTGAAGGTGACAGTGAAGCTCGCGAGCGCGAGCACGGGCGGAGCCTCCCCGGTCGTCCTTCAAAACACGGTTGGGCTGCCCAACCTCGGCATCAACCGAACGGGGCAATAATGATCCGGCTGCGCAACTATAGACTGCGACTCGCGAAGCGCGATGACGGGTTCGTCATGATCATGGTCATCGCAATCGGCGCCGTTCTGATGATCCTCGCCACTGTCGCTGCCGGCTATGCGGTGAGCGGCTTGAACAAAGCGAACATGGATCAGAACTATAGCGGCGCACTATCGGCGGCGTATGCCGGGGTCGAGGAGTACCAGAGTCGCCTCGCGAACGACACCTCGTATACCCAATACGGCAATCCAAGCGCGAACTTTAGTTCGGCGAGCACACTAATCCTCCCCACGGCGGCAAACCAGGTGAATCCCGCATTCGGCGTCGGATCGACCGGCACGTGGGCAACGGTGGCCGGAAGCGGCGGACTCGCGAGGTTCCGCTACGAGGTCGACAATTCCGCATACAGCTCGTCGGGTGTGATCCGGATACGATCCACTGGCGCCGTCGGCAATTCGACGCGAAGTGTCGTGGCGAACCTCAAACAGCAGGGGTTCCTCGATTTCCTCTACTTCACCGATTACGAGATCCAGGATCCGGCTGTTAGCAATGATCCTGCGAGTTGCATCATGTATGCCTGGGCTGGTCGCAACTCCTCGTGCTCGACGATTCAGTTCGCCTCGACCGACTCGATCAAGGGTCCGGTGCACTCCAACGACACGATAAGGATCTGTGGCTCCACATTCAACGGAACGGTCACAACAAGCAACAGCAAGGTCGACGGGAACGGTAACCTCTATACGATTCCCGGCGGGTGCAGTGATGGCGTCTTCAAGTTTGGCAAGCCCGCGTACAGCCCGGTCGTCGGTATGCCGTCAACTAACTCGCAGATGAAGAAGCAGACTCGGTCCGACCTGACGACAGCAGGCGTACCCAACCCCGGCTGCCTCTACACTGGTCCGACGAGCATCACCTACAACACCGGCGGGACCATGACCGTGCGCTCGCCGTGGACAAAAGCGGTCAACGTGGTGGGGGACCCTGCAACGTCCGGCGCCGTCAACGCGGCCTGTGGCACGCCGGGCACGTCGTCCAACCAGCTCGGCTCGGCCGCTGGTCAGACGATCACCGTCCCGACCCAGATTGTCGTCTTCGTGCAAAACGTGCCAACCGTGTCAAGCGACCCCAACTACTGGGGTTCGTCGACGCCAGGCGGGGGATACACGTGCACGGGGGCGGCAGGGGGCACTACCGTCGGTAACGGGATCGGCTATCCGGCCACGAGCGAAACCGCGCCCGGCGGAACGTCCACCCCATACGGCTGCCAGAACGGTGACGTGTTCGTGAGCGGCACGCTCAGCGCGGGAACTTCCGCAGGATCGCAGCAAACCGTTGCCGCCGAGAACTACGTCTACGTCACGGGGGACCTGAAGTACAACGATCCAAGCGCGGATTTGCTCGGCCTCGTGGGCAACAATGCCGTGTGGGTCTGGAATCCGGTAAACGGCAACTCCAACCTCCTCAGTGATTCGGCTCGTCGGATTGATGCCGCGATTATCTCGGTCGCGCATACGTTCCAGGTACAGAATTTCAACAAGGGTGGCGTTCGCGGTTCCCTGACGGTAAACGGCGCCATAGCGCAGAAGTTCCGCGGCCCAGTCGGAACGGGAAGCAGCTCCGGCCCGGTGACCGGGTACTCCAAGAACTACGTGTATGACGCTCGTTTGAAGTACACCGCGCCTCCGAAATTCCTTTCCCCGGTGACGACCACCTACGGAGTAACGACCTGGATGGATGTTGCCCCCGCATTCGCTACCGACGGGAGCAAGAATGCCGGGACCTGACCTTGGCACCGTCTGGATGCTTGTTGCGGTGTGTGCGCTGGCAGGTTTGCTGATCGGGTCGTTTCTCAATGTGGTCGCGTATCGCGTGCCCGCGGGCATGTCTCTCTCGAGCCCGCCCAGCGCCTGTCCAGAATGTCGAACACGGATCAAGCCATACGATAACGTTCCTGTGCTGTCGTGGTTCGTCCTGCGTGCGCGATGCCGCAATTGTGGAACGCGAATTTCCGCACGTTATCCACTCGTGGAGGCTGGGACGGCCGCCTTTTTCGCCGCGATCGCGCTCGTCACCGCTTTAGGTTCGCGACACATCGATGACCCGCGGTCTGTAGTTGCGGGCCTGCTGGCCCTCAGCTCCTTTCTCTACCTGGCCGCGATCACCATCGCTCTCGCTCTTATCGACGTCGACACGCACAAGCTGCCCAATCGGATCGTTCTGCCCGCCTACGTCGTTTCGGCCGTGCTGCTCGTGGCCGCGAGCGTCGTCGTCGGCCAGTTTGAGAGCCTGCTGAGAGCAGCAATAGCGATGGCGGCCCTGACTCTTGCGTATTTCATCATGGCGTTCGCCTTTCCCGGCGGAATGGGACTTGGTGACGTGAAACTGGCTGGTGTGCTCGGCATTTACCTCGGTTGGGTAGGGTGGGGGGCACTTGTGGTGGGCGCGCTCACGGCCTTCTTGCTCGGCGGACTCTACGCAGTGATCCTGTTAGTTCTACGCAGAGCCAACCGCAAGAGCGGCATACCGTTCGGCCCATGGATGCTTGTCGGCGCTTGGCTGGGAATTGGGGTTGGCAATGTCGTATTTGCCGGGTATCTGTCGATTTTCGGCCTGACTGGCGCGTAGGACACAGCGAGATAGTGGGGAAAATATGGCCAAGAACATAGTCGGCATCGACATCAGTGCCAACGGAATTCGCGCGGTCGAGCTGAGTGACGTTTCCAAGGCTCGGCCGACGATAGTTCGCCACCATGAAGTTGCTCTTCCCGCAGGTGCCGTGAGCCGTGGCGAGGTGCTGGAACCGCGCACGGTCGCTGCAGCAATCAAACAGTTGTGGTCGGGCGGCGGATTCAAGACGAAGGATGTTGTGCTCGGGATCGGCAACTCTCGGGTGCTCGTGCGCGACCTCAGCGTTCCGAAAATGTCGCTCAGGCGCATTCGCGAGTCATTGCCGTTCCAGGTTCAGGACATGCTTCCGTTCCCCACTGAGGACGCGCTGCTTGACTTTTATCCGATCAGCGACGGGACGAGCGAAGGCAGCCCGATCGTCAACGGTCTCCTAGTGGCCGCGGTGAAAGGAGCGGTCATGGGAAACGTGAACGCTGTGCAGCTCGCCGGATTGAACCCCGTGGAGGTCGACCTGGTCCCGTTCGCGTTGAGCCGGGTCCTACTTCGGGGAGACAGCGCGACGGGCACGACCACCGTGATCGACGTCGGTGGCACCACCACCACACTGGTCGTGTCCGCCAACGGCGTGCCGCAGTTCGTGCGAATCATTCCCACGGGCGGTGACGACCTCACGAATGCTCTCTCCACTCGCTTGAACATCAGCGTCGAGGAGGCTGAGGTCGTGAAACGAACAATCGGCATGAGCCTATCCGAAGCCGATCCAGAGAAACACGACGCAGCAGCGGTCATGTTCGAGGTGACGCGAGAGCTGATCACGAGCCTTCGCAACACGCTCACCTATTTTGCGGGTGCCAGGCAGGTGGATGTCGTGGGCAAGATCGTGCTGACTGGGGGTGGGTCACAGCTCTCCGGATTTGGCGAAGCGCTCGCCGAGTTCACCCGGCTGCCGGTCTCCGTTGGCACGCCCTTCGACACTTTTGCGCTGGGGCGCCGACTCGATCGGGAAGCTCTGCAGAGGCAGAGCCGTTCGCTGACGGTTGCGCTCGGCCTTGCCATGGGGCGGGCCGCATGAGCCGCCTGAAGGAAGGTAGCGAAACACTCGCGCTAGGGCCAATGGCAAGCGCACATCTTCTCCCGCCAGAGGTCCAGGAGAAGCAAAAGGGTCAGGCTCTCCGGCGCGGCATGTTGATTGTCCTCGCCGGCCTGGTCGCCGTCATCATTCTGGGGGTCGGCATAGCCACCGTGGGTGTCATTGCATCCGATTCAGCTTTGACGGCTGAACAAGGTCGCACGGCGGGGCTCACGGCGCAGCAGGGAAAATACGGAAAGGTGGTCGCCGTACGGGCCCAAGTCACCGACATTCAGGCGGCTCAACTACTGGGCACCGCAGGCGAAATAGATTGGCAGTCCTACATCGCCCAACTGCAGGGCACTCTGCCCGCGGGCACGACGATCACGTCCTTTCACGCAGTGTTGCGTGATCCAGCCCAGGGCGCTGGAGGCTCGACTGTTCCTCTTCAAGGACCATACGTCGCGACGCTGACCCTGAGTGCGGACAGTCCGAAGGCTTCGGTGTCGGACTGGCTCGACGCCCTGGCGACGATGAAAGGGTTCGTCGACGCAACGCCGGGCAACGTGGCGTTGAACGTTGCGACCGGTCGGTACACGGTGGAGGTCGACATGCACATCGGCTCGGCTGCTCTGCAAGCTCGCTACGCGGGGAAGAAGTAGACATGAACAGGGACCGGCTATGGGTGATCGGCCTTGGCGCAGCCATCGTCGTGGTGGCGGCGTTGGGGTATGTAGTGGGCATTTCTCCGATTGTGGCCCAGGCTTCGGCCGCCGATTCTCAACGCACGAGCATCGCCGCCGCGAATGACGCGTCCGAGGCCAGGCTCGTCTCGCTGAAGGCCCAGTACGCTGGAATCGCGAAACTGCAGGCGCAGCTCAAGGTGCTCACCGGCTCTATCCCGGTGGATGCCGAGATGCCGGTTTTCCTGCGTGAACTCAACGCTCTGTCCAACCAATATCAGGTCTCGCTCAAGAGTGTTGGTGTGTCGGTCGCTCAGAATTATGCCAGCCCCACCGCTCCCGCGGCCAAACCCCCAGCCGGGAGCGCTGCGACCCCCAGCCCCACTCCCACTCCCAGTGCCGGAGCGCCCGCGACAACGCCGCCCGCACCATCGGGCCCCGCCTCGCGCCTGATATTGATACCCGTCGCAATAAGTATTTCGGGGTCGTATTCGAATCTGATGGCGTTCGTGGGTGGCCTGCAGTCAGGCGACCGGCTGTATCTGCTCACCGGACTGTCCACCTCATCGGCCGCCGACCCTGCGCATTACTCGGCAGACATCACCGGCTACGTATACGCTCTGCCGCCTGTTGGCGGCACGGTGGCCAAGGGAGCCACCCCTTCTGCGACGGCCAACCCGGCGCCGAGCGGGTCTCCCACCGCAACAGGATCCCCCACGCCGAGCGACTCCCCCAGCCCGACGACAAGCCCCACACCGAGCACTTCGCCTACGCCCTAGTCGGTACCGCGTAATGCCCCTGTTCGCACCGCTGCACCCATTGCTAGAGTGACCCTGACCAATGGGATGGCGATGTTGGCACTAAGGAGTGGCACCAATGAGCGATGACAGGCCCCAGGCGGCTGAGCCGAAAGAGCCCGTAGTACCACTGGAGAACGACGAGGAACTGCGGTTCGTCGAACCGGAAACAGAGGTCGGCGCAACGCCGCATGCCGAGCCCGCCCCGCTGGTCGAGCCGACGGTTCAGGCCCGGCCGGTCGACTCCGTCGCCCCCACCACTCATGTCGATACGGCCCGGCCGGTCGACGAGGTTCCAACCCACGCCACGACCACCGAACCCGTGGTCGCCACGGAGGATCCGGCGGCCGCCGAATTCGTGCCGGTCCCGGCCGTCGCGCCGGTGCAGACCGTCTACGTCGAGGCGCCGCGCCCGCCACGCAACCGCGGAAACCGCGGCGTGGGCATCCTGATCGCCCTCGCAGCCACGGTCGTCTTCGGCGCGCTGTTCGCGGTCGCCGTCGCGCTCATTCGCTCCGCTCGCACCGGCGTCTTCTCGTTCACGTTCATCGGTGCTCAGACGTTCTATGTGCCGGTGCTCTTCTTCGTGGTCGGGTTCATTCTCCTGGTGCTGCTCGCCAACCGAGCCAGTTGGTGGGCGTACATCCTCGGCAGCCTGTTCGTCGGGGCGCTCGTCTATTTCGGCACCATCGGCACGCTACTGCTGACCAATGGGGTGATCATGCAGACGCCCGATCAGGCTGCCGCAGCCTACAACGGGCTGCTCACCGATCCCTACATCATCACTTCCGCGCTTCTCGCTCGCGAGGTCTCGCTCTGGATGGGGGCGGCCGTCAGCGCTCGGGGACGTCGCATCAAGCAGCGGAACGCGGATGCGCGCGAGGCCTACGAACGCGAATCGGCAGAGAGAGACGCCGACTTCGACAACGCGACCGGCGAGGTCGCCCGCTAACGCGTGACGCCGCAGCGTCGATACGCGATAACGGTCGCCGTCTTCGCGACCGTGCTATACCTTGCCCTCGCGATCTGCGTCAGCGGGCTGATCAGTCTGTTCGCCAATCGCGAAGTGCTCGCGGAGGGGGATGCCGGCCCGCTCGTCGCCCCGATCATGTTCGCGGTCTCCACGGCGGCCGTGTTCGTGCAGCTCGTTCGCCTGGGTGTCGGGCCGCGCAGGCGCTCCACGATCGGCGCGGCTCTCATTGCCGGGATCGCCATCTATCTGCTCTTCGTTGTGGTGGGCTCGATTCTGTACGCCGCCGGAAACGGTGACCCGTTGCGGGCTCTCTTCTTCATCTCGGCGAACGCGGCAGGCCCGTACGCGATCTCCATCGCGGTGTTGGCCACTGTCGTCGTGCTCGCCTACCTGCTCCTCTTGACCTACCGGGAAAGTGGCGGCGCAAAGCGCACGCCGCGATGGCCCTGGGAGAAGAAAGACGACCGCGACCGCGAGGATCGCGACTAGCGTTCACGGCATCCATGTCCTCTCGATTGCCCGGCCGCAGACCAGGTCGCGTCGGGCCGCAGATCATTTGACGGAGACTGCCCCCGCGGCTAGTATTTATTAGGTGTGCGCTTTGTCGTGCGCCTGAATCGTGCCCACTGTGCTTTCGAATGCCAGTGGCTCGACAGGCTCGGGCATCTGACATACAAGCTGGGTTTGTTTCTGCTCAAGTTCTTCATTGGCAGGACAGCCCCCACGGCATACCACTCAGGATTTCACACAGGAGATTCGCGTGTGGTGCAAAACGACCCGACACGCTTCGGCGGTTCGGGTCGGATGCTAATGAACTAACTGTCACCGTGCAGTAAATACAAGGAGTATGTAGTGCCCACCATTCAGCAGCTGGTCCGTAAGGGACGCAGCCCCAAGGTCGTCAAGACCAAGGCGCCTGCGCTCAAGGCCAATCCTCAGCAGCGCGGCGTTTGCACCCGCGTCTACACGACCACCCCGAAGAAGCCGAACTCGGCCCTGCGCAAGGTCGCTCGTGTCAAGTTGAGCAACGGCACCGAGGTCACCGCCTACATTCCCGGCGAGGGCCACAACCTGCAGGAGCACTCGATGGTGCTCGTCCGCGGCGGTCGTGTGAAGGACCTGCCAGGCGTGCGCTACAAGATCGTGCGCGGCGCGCTCGACACCCAGGCCGTAAAGAATCGCAAGCAGGCTCGCAGCCGCTACGGAGCGAAAATGGACAAGAAGTAATGCCTCGTAAAGGACCAGCACCGAAGCGTCCCGTAGTTGCGGACCCGGTCTACGGAGCCCCCATCGTCAGCCAGCTCGTCAACAAGATCCTTCTTGACGGCAAGAAGGGTCTCGCCGAGAAGATCGTCTACGACGCGCTCTCCGGTGTCGCGACCAAGAATGGGGCGGATGCGGTTGTCACGCTGAAGAAGGCGCTCGACAACGTTCGGCCCACCATCGAGGTCAAGAGCCGCCGCGTCGGTGGTTCGACCTACCAGGTGCCGGTCGAGGTCAAGCCCCACCGCGCCAACACGCTCGCTTTGCGCTGGCTCACCACCTACGCCAAGGCTCGTCGCGAGAAGACCATGACCGAGCGTCTCACCAACGAGATCCTCGATGCTTCCAACGGTCTCGGTGCCGCAGTGAAGCGTCGCGAGGACACTCACAAGATGGCAGACGCCAACAAGGCCTTCGCGCACTACCGCTGGTAAAACGCTTCGCTGACTGAGCCTGTCGAAATCTCCCGCCGGTCGACCGGTGCGGCGGTCTCGACAGGCTCGACCAGCCGTCATTTATTCAATTCTTTCGGAGGACATCCGTGGCACAAGACGTGCTCACCGACCTGAACAAGGTCCGCAACATCGGCATCATGGCTCACATCGATGCTGGCAAGACCACTACCACCGAGCGCATCCTGTACTACACCGGCATCACCCACAAGATCGGTGAGGTGCACGATGGTGCAGCCACGATGGACTGGATGGCGCAGGAGCAGGAACGCGGCATCACGATCACGTCTGCGGCGACGACCTGTTTCTGGAACAAGAACCAGATCAACATCATCGATACCCCCGGTCACGTGGACTTCACCGTCGAGGTGGAGCGTTCGCTCCGCGTTCTCGACGGCGCCGTTGCCGTCTTCGATGGCAAGGAGGGCGTCGAGCCCCAGTCCGAGACCGTCTGGCGCCAGGCCGACAAGTACGACGTTCCGCGCATCTGCTTCGTCAACAAGATGGACAAGCTCGGCGCTGACTTCTACTTCACGGTCGAGACCATCGTCAAGCGCCTCGGCGCGAAGCCCCTGGTCATCCAGCTCCCAATCGGCTTCGAGAACACCTTCGAGGGTGTCGTCGACCTGGTCGAGATGCGTGCGCTCACCTGGCGCGGGGACTCGAAGGGTGACGTCGAGCTGGGTGCCAAGTACGACATCGAGCCGATCCCGGCCGACCTCGTCGACAAGGCGAACGAGTACCGCGCAACGCTTCTCGAGGTGGTCGCTGAGACCGACGACGAGCTGCTCGAGCGCTTCCTCAACGGCGACACCGACTTCTCGGTCGCCGAGATCAAGAAGGCGATCCGCAAGCTGACCGTCTCGAGCCAGATCTATCCAGTGCTCTGCGGTTCCGCATTCAAGAACCGCGGTGTGCAGCCGATGCTGGACGCCGTCGTCGACTACCTGCCGAGCCCGCTCGACGTGCCGGCGACAGAGGGTCACGACGTGCGTGACGAAGAGAAGATCATCGAGCGTCACCCGGACGCGAAGGAACCCTTCGCGGCTCTCGCGTTCAAGGTTGCCGTTCACCCGTTCTTCGGTCGTCTGACCTACATCCGCGTGTACTCCGGTCACGCCGACTCCGGCGCGCAGCTGGTCAACGCGACCAAGGGCAAGAAGGAGCGCATCGGCAAGATCTTCCAGATGCACGCCAACAAGGAGAACCCGGTCGACAGCGTCACGGCTGGCCACATCTACGCGGTCATCGGCCTCAAGGACACGACGACCGGCGACACGCTGACCGATCCGAACAATCAGATCGTTCTCGAGTCGATGACCTTCCCCGAGCCGGTCATCGAGGTCGCCATCGAGCCGAAGACCAAGGCCGACCAGGAGAAGCTGGGTCTCGCGATCCAGAAGCTCGCTGAGGAGGACCCGACCTTCCGCACTGAGCAGAACCAGGACACCGGGCAGACCGTCATCAAGGGAATGGGCGAGCTTCACCTCGACATCCTGGTCGACCGGATGAAGCGTGAGTTCGGCGTAGAGGCGAATGTCGGCAAGCCACAGGTCGCCTACCGCGAGACGATCCGTCGCGTGGTCGAAAAACACGACTACACCCACAAGAAGCAGACCGGTGGTTCTGGCCAGTTCGCCAAGATCCAGATCTCGCTCGAGCCGATGGAGGTGACCGCTGACAAGATCTACGAGTTCGAGAACAAGGTCACCGGTGGTCGCGTGCCACGCGAATACATCCCGTCGGTCGACCACGGAATCCAGGACGCGCTGCAGGTCGGCGTGCTCGCCGGTTACCCGATGGTCGGTGTGAAGGCGATCCTCCTCGATGGCGCATCGCACGATGTCGACTCATCGGAAATGGCCTTCAAGATCGCCGGGTCGATGGCATTCAAGGAAGCGGCCCGCAAAGCCGATCCGGTGCTGCTCGAGCCGCTCATGGCCGTCGAGGTGCGTACTCCCGAGGAATACATGGGCGACGTCATCGGCGACCTGAACTCCCGTCGGGGCCAGATCCAGTCGATGGAAGACGCGACCGGGGTGAAGGTGGTCACGGCCAAGGTCCCGCTGTCGGAGATGTTCGGTTACGTCGGCGACCTGAGGTCCAAGACCTCGGGCCGCGCTGTGTATTCGATGAGTTTCGACAGCTACTCTGAGGTGCCGCGTGCGGTGGCCGACGAGATCATCCAGAAGAACAAGGGCGAGTAGCTCTCTGCGGAGGAACTGCTCGTCCGAGTAACATAACTAAATCCCAACCCCGTAGCGCGAGCGATCGAAATCCGTCGATCGTGAGCGTCTACACCTAAGTCCTGAGGAGGACCCATTGGCGAAGGCAAAGTTCGAGCGGACTAAGCCGCACGTCAACATCGGCACCATTGGTCACGTCGACCACGGTAAGACCACGTTGACCGCGGCTATCACCAAGGTGCTGCATGACAAGTACCCCACGCTGAACGCTTCTTACGCGTTTGATCAGATCGACAACTCCCCAGAGGAGAAGCAGCGCGGTATCACGATCAACATCTCCCACGTGGAGTACCAGACCGAAAAGCGCCACTACGCACACGTAGACGCCCCCGGTCACGCTGACTACATCAAGAACATGATCACGGGTGCGGCGCAGATGGACGGCGCGATCCTGGTCGTGGCGGCCACCGACGGTCCGATGCCCCAGACGCGTGAGCACGTTCTGCTTGCTCGCCAGGTCGGCGTCCCTTACATCGTCGTCGCGCTGAACAAGTCCGACGTCGTCGACGACGAGGAGATCCTCGAGCTCGTCGAGATCGAGGTTCGTGAGCTGCTCTCCAGCCAGGAGTTCGACGGCGACAACGCCCCCGTCGTTCGCGTGTCCGCACTCAAGGCGCTTGAGGGCGACGAGAAGTGGGCCGCGACTGTGGCCGACCTCATGGACAAGGTCGACGAGTTCGTGCCGGAGCCCGTCCGCGAGACCGAGAAGCCCTTCCTCATGCCCGTCGAGGACGTCTTCACGATCACCGGTCGTGGAACCGTCATCACCGGTCGTGTCGAGCGTGGAATCCTCCACCCGAACGACGAGGTCGAGATCGTCGGCATCAAGGAGAAGTCGTCCAAGACCATCGTCACCGCCATCGAGATGTTCCGCAAGACCCTCGAAGACGCGCGCGCCGGTGAGAACGTCGGACTTCTGCTCCGTGGAACCAAGCGTGAAGACGTCGAGCGCGGCCAGGTTGTCGTCAAGCCCGGTTCGGTCACGCCGCACACCGAGTTCGAGGCGAACGCCTACATCCTGTCCAAGGACGAGGGTGGCCGTCACAACCCGTTCTACGCGAACTACCGTCCGCAGTTCTACTTCCGCACCACGGACGTCACCGGCGTCATCTCGCTGCCAGAGGGCACCGAGATGGTCATGCCGGGTGACACCACCGAGATGACGGTCAACCTCATCCAGCCGATCGCCATGGAAGAGGGCCTCCGCTTCGCAATCCGCGAGGGTGGTCGCACCGTCGGCGCCGGCACGGTCGTGAAGATCCTCAAGTAGTACCCCGTTTCACGAAAGGCCGCACCTCCGGGTGTGGCCTTTCGTCGTTGCCGAGCGTGTGCGCCCGCTCGTGACGTTTGCACACGCTCGACCCGGCGCGCACGTACCAACGCGGCGCAGACCCGAGCGCCGGCTGCTTGTGCACACGATCCCTCCGTGCCATGGTTCGCACAGTTCACGGCGTCGGGCCCAGCGACGGGCACGGGTGCGGCACCCTCGAACGATGATGGATGCCTCGCCCCGCCTCACGCTCGTCCGCGACCTCTTCGACCTGGATGACACGCGGCACCAGCATGCGAGAGCCGCGCTCAGGGGCGAAGAACATCGCGTATCACGCGGGGCATATGTGGACGCTGCGGTGTGGGCCGCGCTGAACAGCCGAGAACGCTACCTGCTCGGGGTGAAGGCCATCGTCGAAACCAGGCGGGTCCGTCCAGTGCTCTCGCACTGGACCGCCGTGGCGGTTCATGGTCTGCCGTTCATGGGCGATCTGCCGACCGAGGTACACACGATCGGCGGAACCGCTGCCGGTGGACGCTCGCGAAACGGCCTCGTCGTGCATTCGATCGCCCTGAACGAACGCGACATCGTCGAGGTGGACGGCATGCTGGTCACGTCCATTGCGCGCACCGTCCTCGACATCGCCACGGTCGGGAGCTTCGTCTCGGCGGTTGTCGTTGCCGACCGCGCGCTGCACGTCGATCGGTTTCGGCGCCGTGAGCCGCTAACGTCGAGGACGGACTTGGAAATGGTCTGGCACGACAGCCTTCCCTTTCGAGGACATATGCGTGCCGAGAGGGTCATTGACTTTGCCGAGACGCGGTCGGATTCGCCGCTGGAGTCGGCAGGTCGAGTCACCATGCACCGGATCGGATGTCCGCGTCCCCTGCTGCAGAGCCGCTTTTCTGATGCCCATGGTTTCATTGCCGAGTCCGACTTCGACTGGCCGGAATACGGGCTGCTGGGCGAAGCAGACGGTGACGTCAAGTATCTCGATGAGGCCATGCGAGCCGGGAGGACTGCCGAGCAGGTTGTGCTCGACGAGAAAATTCGAGAGGACCGACTTCGGGCTCTACCGAGGAACGTCACGCGCTGGCGATGGTCGACCGCCATCAGTCCGGCTGCGCTGAGGGCACAGCTCCTCGGCGCAGGGCTGCCGATGGGCAGGCCCTGGTGACGGCGCGATGTCTGCGCACGTGCGTAACCTCCGCGCCTGTTCGATGCGGCGCCGAAGTAACAAACGGATGCGCACAGGAGCGAAGGTCACAGGCACGAATCGGCACGGTGCGCAACCGCCTTGTGTGGGCCGCCGCATTTCCTACGATGGAGCACATGCCCCGACTTCGCCGCAGCGATTCCTCCTCAGCAGGGCTGCGCAGAGTGCGAGCAGGGCGGGGATTCTCCTACAAGGATCCCTCGGGGCATCCGGTCACCGACCGGGCGTTGAGGCGGCGCATCGAGGGCCTCGCGATACCGCCTGCCTGGACCGATGTCTGGATCTGCCCCTACGCGAATGGCCACATCCAGGCGACCGGAGTCGACGCGGCCGGTCGACGTCAGTACATCTACCACCCCACCTGGCGCGAGCAGAAGGACCGCCTCAAGTACGACCGGGCTCTCAGCCTCGCCGAGTCGCTGCCCGCTGCGCGACGCCGCGTGACCATGGACCTTCGCAGCGACCAGCCGACGAAGCAACGGGCGCTGGCCACGGCCTTCCGGATGCTCGACACGGGCTCGCTGCGGGTCGGGTCCGAGCGGTATGCCGAGGAACACGGCAGCCACGGGCTCTCCACACTGCTGTGCTCGCACGCGACCGTACGGGGAGACGCGGTCGCCCTGGATTTCCCCGCAAAGAGCGGCCAGGAGTGGCACTCCGAGATCACAGATCCGGACCTCGCCGCCGTGGTCCGCTCGCTGAAACGCCGAGGGGGGAAGGCGCGGCTGCTCGCCTGGAAGGACGAAAGCGCGTGGCATCCGCTCACCGCCCAGGACATCAACGCCTACGTGAGGGAGCGCACGGGGGGCGATTTCTCGGCGAAGGACTTCAGAACGCTGCACGGTTCCGCCGCCGCTGCCATCAGTCTTGCGAAACAGGGACCCGGGTCGCGCAAGGCATCTCGGGACCGCGCCCTCGCGCAGGCGATGCGGGATGCAGCTGACGTTCTCGGGAACACGCCCGCGATCGCGAAATCGAGCTATGTCGATCCCCGCATCATCGACTGCTACCTCTCGGGCAACACGATCGATCCGGCGCGCACGAAGTCGGTGGAAAGCGAGCTCAGGGCGCTTCTCCTCGACTAGCCGCGGGCGACCGCTAACGCGACCGTTAATGAGGCCGTCCGCGATCCGCTAGCGTTATACCAGTGACCGCGCGCCGCCTCGCCCCAGAACATCAATTCACCCTCGGCCTCCTCATCCTCACGGCCTCAACCGGAGCGATAGACGCGGTGAGCTATCTCGCACTCGACCGGGTCTTCACCGGCAACATGACGGGCAACGTGCTCTTCCTCGGGTTCGGCCTCGTCGGAATCGGTGGTACTCCCTTCCTCAACAACGCCATCGCGCTGATGGGCTTCATCGTCGGCTCGATCGTGAGCGGTCGCATCATCGGTCGCAATCAGCCGAAGGGTCTTCCCGTCTCGAGTCGTTGGGTGTTGGGCGTCAGCGCCGTGCTCATCGTGCTCCTCGCCGCGTTCTGGCTGACGGTGGGAGTTCTCGCTCACACCGAGCTCCTGGTGGTGACAGCGCTTCTCGCGGTCGTGATGGGCGCCCAGGTTTCGGCGGTCAAACCGATCGGCAACAGCGATGTCACGACCATCGTGGTGACCAACACGGTCGCGAACCTCGCGAGGGACAGCAGGCTCGCGGGCGGCACGGGAGCGAAGTGGCGTTCGAGGCTTGGAGCGGTCGTCGCGATGGGGGCCGGCGCCGCGGTCGGTGCCGCTGCCGTGCACTTTTCCGGCGGGCCGGGCGCGCTGGTCGCCGCCGCCGTCATTTTCTCGCTTGGCGCGCTCACTCTCGTGTGGGCGACTCGACGCCACCAGCGACACGCCGAAGCGTGACACGCCCGGGTTGCAGCAGCCCACAACCTGTGGCAGACTCTTCTAGTTCAACAAACCCGTCCATTGCGACGGGATCACTGCCAGGCAGTGCATAGGTGTGACGTTCCAATCACCACCTAGGCCGCGGGTAGCAGAACACGACTTAATCGAAACCCACGGTTCGTACCTACACGTATGTGCCAGCGCAGGGCGACACGCCCGAGCGCGGGGGTCGGTAAACCACAAGCAGCAATTGACACAAAAACAGTGGTGCGAAGCACGAAGAGCTGAGCTAACCCAAACATCCAATAGTTGCGTTCACGCGGCCACGATGTTCTAAAGAGAGTGAGTCACACATGGCGGGACAGAAGATCCGCATCCGACTTAAGTCGTATGACCACGAGGTCATCGACAGCTCGGCGCGCAAGATCGTCGACACGGTGACCCGTGCCGGCGCGACTGTCGTCGGCCCGGTGCCCCTTCCTACCGAGAAGAACGTGATCGTCGTGATCCGTTCCCCTCACAAGTACAAGGACAGCCGCGAGCACTTCGAGAAGCGCACCCACAAGCGCCTGATCGACATCATTGACCCGACGCCGAAGGCTGTCGACTCGCTCATGCGTCTCGACCTCCCTGCCGACGTCAACATCGAGATCAAGCTGTAGGAGATCTGATGGCTACCACAAAGACAAGCAAGGGACTGCTGGGCAAGAAGCTCGGCATGACCCAGGTTTGGGATGCGAACAACAAGCTCATCCCGGTGACCGTCGTTGAGATCACCCCCAACGTCGTGACCCAGCTGCGTACCCCTGAGATCGACGGATACAGCGCCGTGCAGATCGCGTTCGGCGCGATCGACCCACGCAAGGTCAACAAGCCGGCCACGGGTCACTTCGACAAGGCGGGCGTCACGCCTCGCCGCCACCTCACCGAGGTGCGCACCGCGGATGCCGCGGAGTACACGCTCGGCCAGGAGATCGCGGTCGACATCTTCGAGGCAGGCCAGAAGGTCGATGTCGTCGGCACTTCGAAGGGCAAGGGTTTCGCCGGTGTCATGAAGCGCCACAACTTCAAGGGCGTCTCCTCCTCTCACGGATCGCACCGCAACCACCGCAAGCCGGGCTCGATCGGTGCATCCTCGACCCCCAGCCGGGTCTTCAAGGGAATGCGCATGGCCGGCCGCATGGGTGGCGACCGCGTGACCGCGATGAACCTCACCGTTCACTCGGTCGACCTCGAGAAGAACATCATTCTCGTCAAGGGTGCCGTTCCCGGTGCCAAGGGCCGCATCGTCTTCGTCCGCAATGCAGTGAAGGGAGCGTAAGGCCATGGCCCAGGTAACTGAAGCAAGCACAGGCACGCTCGACGTCATTGACTCCAGGGGTAAGAAGGTCGGTTCCGTCGATCTGCCCGCCGAGACCTTCGACGTTCAGACCAACATCCCGCTCATCCACCAGGTCGTCGTCGCCCAGCGCGCCGCGGCTCGCCAGGGCACGCACAACACGCTGCGTCGTGGCGAGGTGTCCGGTGCTGGCCGCAAGCCGTTCAAGCAGAAGGGAACCGGCCGTGCCCGCCAGGGCTCGATCCGTGCTCCCCAGATGACGGGTGGTGGAATCGTCCACGGACCACACCCCCGCGACTACTCGCAGCGCACACCCAAGAAGATGATCGCTGCCGCGCTTCGCGGAGCGCTCTCCGACCGGGCTCGCGGCGGACGTATCCACGTCGTCGACTCGCTCTCCGTCGGAGACGTGCCATCGACCAAGACGATCGTCGAACTGCTGAATACCATCGCCACGAGCAAGCACGTACTCATCGTGCTCGAGCGCGACGATATCGTCAGCCACAAGAGCGTCCGCAACATCCCGTCGGTCCACGTTCTGCCCTACGACCAGTTGAACGCCTACGACGTGCTCGTGAGCGACGACATCGTGTTCACCAAGGGTGCCTTCGACGGCTTCGTCGCCGGGCCGGTCAAGTCCAGCGTGGTCGTCGAGACCGAGGACAGCACCGAGCCCGTGAGCAAGAAGCGCGTCAGCCCAGAGCGCGCCGCCGCCAAGAAGGAGAAGGCCGCTTCTAAGAAAGAGAAGATCAGCGCATGACCGCGACCAACAAGGACCCGCGCGACGTAATCCTGTCGCCGGTGGTTTCCGAGAAGAGCTACAGCCTGATTGACCAGGGCAAGTACACCTTTCTCGTCGACCCACGCTCGAACAAGACCGAGATCAAGCTGGCGATCGAGAAGATCTTCGGCGTCCAGGTCGCCTCGATCAACACCCTGAACAAAAAGGGCAAGACGCAGCGCACCAAGTTCGGTATCGGTCACCGCAAAGACACCAAGCGCGCGATCGTGACGCTCAGGTCCGGTTCCATCGACATCTTCACGGCTGTCGGCTAGACGGCGCTTGACAGAAACGTAGGGACATAACTCATGGCTATTCGTAAGTACAAGCCCACGACTCCGGGTCGTCGCGGTTCCTCGGTTGCAGATTTCGCCGAGATCACGCGCTCGACCCCGGAGAAGTCGCTGCTCCGCCCGCTGCCCAAGACCGGTGGTCGTAACAACGCGGGTCGCATCACGACCCGTCACATCGGCGGTGGTCACAAGCGCCAGTACCGCGTGATCGACTTCAAGCGCAACGACAAAGACGGCGTCAACGCCCGCGTCGCCGAGATCGAGTACGACCCCAACCGAACGGCACGCATCGCGCTGCTGCACTTCATCGATGGCACGAAGCGTTACATCATCGCCCCGAACAAGCTGAACCAGGGCGACATCGTCGAGTCGGGCGCGGGCGCGGACATCAAGCCGGGCAACAACCTGCCGTTGCGCAACATCCCCGTGGGTACCGTCGTCCACGCGATCGAGCTCAAGCCGGGCGGGGGAGCCAAGATGGCTCGCTCGGCCGGAGCATCCGTGCGTCTCGTCGCCAAGGACGGCCCATACGCGCAGCTTCGCCTGCCGTCGGGCGAAATCCGCAACGTGGATGCCCGCTGCCGCGCAACCATCGGCGAGGTCGGCAATGCCGAGCAGTCGAACATCAACTGGGGAAAGGCCGGACGCATGCGCTGGAAGGGCGTTCGCCCGACCGTGCGTGGCGTGGCCATGAACCCGGTTGACCACCCTCACGGTGGTGGAGAGGGCAAGACCTCGGGTGGACGCCACCCGGTCAGCCCGTGGGGCCAGAAGGAAGGCCGCACCCGCCACATCAACAAAGAGAGCGACCAGCTCATCGTTCGCCGCCGCAATGCCGGCAAGAAGCGCAAGTAGGAGTTGTAGAGGATGCCACGCAGTCTCAAAAAGGGCCCCTTCGTCGATGACCACCTGTTTCGCAAGGTGGCCAAGGCGAACGAAGCCAACAGCAAGAGCGTTATCAAGACCTGGTCACGTCGCTCGATGATCATCCCGTCGTTCCTCGGTCACACGATCGCGGTACACGACGGCCGCAAGCACATCCCGGTGTTCATCACCGAGACGATGGTTGGGCACAAGCTCGGAGAGTTTGCCCCCACCCGCACCTTCCGTGGACACGAG
>FSWR01000064.1_pt1 | contig 66858 bp, 63 predicted proteins | sample 1638041 | NCBI WGS metagenome assembly FSWR01 (sample SAMEA3914789, study PRJEB12502) | metagenome | biome: forest; material: soil | place: Canada | collected 2011-07-03 | depth 0.3 m | reverse complement strand
CGCTTGTAGGTGTGTGCGCCGAAGAAGTCGCGCTGTCCCTGCACGAGGGAGGCTGGCAGCCGGTCGGCGCGCAGCCCGTCGTAGTAGGCCAGAGACGAGGAGAAGGCCGGGGTCGGGATGCCCGCGTAGGCGGCGCCGGCGACCACGCGGCGCCACGAGTCCTGCGCATTCGAGACCACGTCGGTGAAGAACGGGGCGGTCACCAGCGCGACCAGTCCCGGGTTCTCGGCGTAGGCATCCGTGATGCGGTTGAGGAAGCGTGCCCGGATGATGCAGCCGCCGCGCCAGATCTTCGCGATGTCGCCCTTCTTGATGTCCCAGCCGTACTTCTCGGCACCGGCGACGATCGCGTCGAAGCCCTGGCTGTAGGCGATGATCTTGGAGGCGTAGAGCGCCTGGCGCACGTCCTCGATGAAGGCGTCAGGGTCGTCGACAGCGACGGTGGAACTGGGGCCGGGGAGCGCGGATGCCGCGGCCCGCTGCTCGGGCTTCGATGACAGGGCGCGGGCGAACACCGCCTCCGCGATGCCCGAGACCGGCACGCCGAGATCGAGTGCGTTCTGCACCGTCCAGACCCCCGTCCCCTTCGAACCGGCCTGGTCGAGGATCACGTCGACGAGGGGGCGCCCGGTCTTGGCGTCCACCTGCTTCAGCACCTCGGCCGTGATCTCGATGAGGTAGCTCTCGAGCTCGCCCCTGTTCCACTCGGTGAAGATCTCGGCGATCTCCGCGGGGCTCTTGCCGGTGCCGCGGCGGATGAGGTCGTAGGCCTCGGCGATGAGCTGCATGTCGGCGTATTCGATGCCGTTGTGGATCATCTTGACGAAGTGGCCGGCGCCATCGGTGCCCACGTGGGTGACACAGGGCTCGCCGTCGACGACCGCTGCGATGGACCTGAGGATCGGGCCGAGCGTCTGCCACGCCTCGGCAGAACCACCCGGCATGATCGACGGACCCTTGAGCGCGCCTTCCTCTCCGCCGGAGATGCCGGCGCCGACGAAGTTGATGCCGGTCTCGCGGATCGCCTTCTCACGGCGGATGGTGTCGGTAAAGAGCGCATTGCCTCCATCGACGATGATGTCGCCCGGCTCGAACACGTTCGTCAGCTCGTCGATGACGGCGTCGGTGCCCTTACCCGCCTGCACCATGATGATCGCCGTGCGCGGCTTGCGGAGGGATGCCGCGAACTCCTGGTACGACTTGGTGCCGACGAACTCCGCCTCCGGGTGCTCGGCCAGCAGCGTGTCGGTCTTTTCGGAGGACCGGTTGAACACCGCGACCGTGTTGCCCTCCCGACTCGCGAGGTTGCGGGCGAGATTGGAGCCCATCACCGCCAGTCCGACGACGCCGATATTTGCAACTGTCTCGACCACTGTGACTCCCTGACTCGACTGTTTCGTACCGACTTCAGGTTATCGGCTTTGGCCGGTTGTCTCCTGTCGGTCGGCGCTGGGCGGCGGCGGTCTGTCGTTGGGCGTCCCCTCGCGGCGGAGAAAAGTCCGGCATGGCGGAGAAACGGGATCGGCAGCATTCTCGCGGCGGAGAAAGAGTGAGGTACGGCGGGGATGTGTTCCCCCGGCGGGACAGCCACTCTGGGCGGCGGAGATACCAGTCCGCGGAGCCAGAAATATCTCGCTCCGCGAGGTAGTTGCTCCGCCGCCGGGGATGCTGCCGCCGGGATGTTGCCGGGAGGCCGTCGAGACCACGCCGGAGAGGAAGCCGGGGACCGGGCCGATGACGTATCCTGTCGAACCGGGTCACCGACGGAACTGTGCACCACTGGTAGTTTGGATCCGATGGATCACAGGGCGTGGAAGCCGCTCATCGTCGTCATGGGCGTGAGTGGATCGGGCAAGACCACCGTTGGCAAGGCACTCGCCGCGGAACTCGGGGTCCCGTTCATGGATGCGGACGATCTGCACCCGGCGGCCAACGTCGCGAAGATGGCGGCCGGGCATCCGCTCACCGACGACGATCGCTGGCCGTGGCTCGCTCGGGTCGGCCGGGAACTTGCCGAGGCGAAGAACACCGGACTGGTGATCGCCTGTTCCGCGCTCAAGCGTGCTTACCGCGCAGCGATCCTGTCCGCGGAACCGCGCGCCCGCTTCGTGGATCTCGAGGGCTCGCGCGACCTCTTGGCGTCGCGGATGGCACACCGTGAGGGTCACTTCATGCCGCTGTCCCTGCTCGACTCGCAGCTCGCGACGCTCGAGCCCCTCGCCGCGACCGAGCCTGGCGTGGCCGTTTCGCTCGACTCGCTGGCCAAGCCGCCGGAGCTGGCCGCACAGGCCGCCGCGGCGTTGTCCGCTCTCGCGGACTAGCGCTGTTCGAAGCCGTACGACCCGCTCCCCGGAGATACCGCCGACTCTGGCGGAGACATCGTCTCGCGGCGGAGATACCGCCGGTTTCGGCGGAAAAACCGTTTCGCGGATGGAGTCGCGACTCCCTCCGCGAGGTGATATCTCCGCCGCCGGCCGGGATTCGGATGATTCCACTCAGGTCAGCCCGATCGAGACGGAGAGGCGCACGACCGGGCATCCGTGTAAACTCGGGCACTGTACTTCGGCGAGGGATCGTCGGCCGCACTCTCAGGGGCGCGGTGGACATCCGTTATCGACGCGGTGGAGCGGGCGCAGGTGCTGGTCAACAGCCCACAAGTCTTTTTCCTCACGCTGAAGCGTTCGAGATGAAACCACAAGACGCGGGCCAGGGCCCGCGAAGGAGAAACCATGTCTGAGAAGAAGGCCGCTTCGAAAGAGCTGTCCAACAAGATCGATGCCGAGCTCCGCACGAGCTTCGGCAAGGGCGTCGCCCGCAAACTGCGGTCCGCCGGGAAGGTTCCCGCTGTCGTCTACGGCCATGGCACCGACCCCAAGCACGTGAGTCTTCCCGCCCACGAGGTGGCACTGCTGCTCCGCAAGGCGAACGCCATCCTGGACCTGCAGATCGAGGGTGCGAGCCAACTCGCCCTGGTCAAAGACGTCCAGAAAGACCCACTGCGCCAGATCATCGAGCACATCGACCTGATCGTGCTCCGCAAGGGCGAGCGCGTCGAGGTGGACATCGCTGTGCACGTCGAGGGTGAACCGGTCGCCGGCACCATCGCCGAACTGGATGCGAAGACCATCACGATCGAAGCACTCGCGACGAACATCCCGGAGCGAGTGATCGTCGACGTCGAAGGCCTCGAGGCCGGTACGCACATTTACGCGAAGGACCTCGTTCTTCCCGAGGGAGCCGTGCTCGTCACGGATGGGGAGACTCTCGTCGTCGCGATCAGTGTTCCTGCAGAGCAGGATCTTGGCGAAGAGCCCGCAGCCGAAGAGGCCGCAGAAGAACCGGCCGCCGAGGCCGCAGAGTAGTTCCGCCCCCCAGGGAGAAAGACAGACCCGCTGGACACCAATCAGTGGCTCGTAGTCGGGCTCGGCAATCCCGGGCCCGACTACGCGAGCAACCGGCACAACGTCGGCCAGATGGTGCTGGCCGAGCTCGCCGACCGACTGAGCGCCCAGTTCAAAAGTCAGAAGACCAATGCGGCGGTCGCCGAGGGACGCACGGGTCTCGAGGGTCCGCGTCTCGTGCTCGCGAAGCCGAACAGCTTCATGAACATCTCGGGCGGCCCGGTCGCCGCGCTGCTCCGTTTCTACAAGCTGGAGCCGCCGCAGCTCATCGTCGTGCACGACGAGCTCGACATCCCCTTCGACCGCGTCAAGCTCAAGTTCGGCGGCGGTCACGGCGGCCACAACGGCATTCGCGACATCATCTCCTCGATCGGCACCGGCGACTTCAACCGCGTGCGCGTCGGCATCGGCCGTCCGCCCGGCCGACAGCCCGCGGCCGACTTCGTGCTTCGGGACTTCACCGCGAGCGAGCGCGCCGTGCTGCCGAATCTGCTAACGGATGCCGCGGACGCCGTCGAGTCCATCGCCCGCGACGGACTCACCGCGGCCCAGTTGCGCTTTCACACCGACACGGCGAGTTGAGGCCGCGCTGAGCGCAAGCGGCGGAGTGCTGTCGTACCCAGCGCGTAGACTCGTCCGGTGATCCTTCAGGGCTTGATTTCGGGGCTTTCGCGCGCCCAAACGTTCCATAATGCCCTGTCCTACGCCAAGCGCAGTGCTGATTTCTCCCTCGTCGACGGCCTCCGTGCGCCTCTCCTCGCCGGCCTGCTCGACGCCCGCAGAGCTCATGCAGACGGCGGGCCGCAGGCACTGCTCGCGATCGTCGCAACCGGCCGCGATTCCGAGTCTCTGCGCGCCGCGCTGGCGAGCGTCGCTCCCGGGGCAGAGGTCATCGAGTTCCCCGCGTGGGAGACCCTTCCACACGAGCGGCTGAGTCCGAGCACGGAAACGGTCGGTAAGCGCATCCGGGCTCTCCGTCGTCTGCAACGGTGGCAACAGAATCCCGCCGGCGACCTCATCGTCGTCGCGAGCGTTCGCGCGGCACTGCAGCCGCTCTCCGACAACCTGACAAGCCTCGAGCCGCTCGAACTGGTGGCGGGCGGGCGCGGTTACAACCTGTCCGCCCTGTCGACCCAGCTCGTCGACCTCGCCTACTCGCGAGTGGATATGGTGACCAGGCGCGGCGAGTTCGCGGTTCGCGGCGGAATCCTCGACGTCTTCGCGCCGACGGCCGAACATCCGTGGCGCCTCGAGTTCTTCGGCGACGAAGTCGAACAGATCCGCGAGTTCTCGGTCGCCGACCAGCGTTCGCTACCCGAAGCCGTGACAGTCGTCGAACTGCCGCCAAGCCGCGAGCTGCTGCTCAGCCCCGCCGTGCGCCAGCGGGCCCGGGAGATGCAGCACGAGTTCCCGAGCCTGTCGCAGATGCTCGCGAAGATCGCCGAGGGAATTCCGGTCGACGGCATGGAGTCCCTCGCTCCGGCACTCGCCGACCGGCTCGTCCCGCTGACGCACTACCTGCCGGCGGATGCCGCGATCGCCGTGCTCTCGCCTGAGCGCGTCGCGTCGCGCGCCGTGAGCCTGGTCGAGACCAACCGCGAGTTCCTCAGCGCGGCCTGGAACGCGGCGACCGCGGGCGCCGAGGCGCCCATCGACCTCGACTCGGGCGACTTCCTCAGCCTCAATGCGCTGCGCGATTCCGCCGGCGACCGTGCCTGGTGGACCCTCAGTAGCTTCGACTCCGGCAACTCTGCCCAGGAGCCTGTCGAAGGGAACGCAACCAGCGCCACGTCCGAACTCCGCGACGGCGACCACTACATCCGCCTCGACGCGACGGCCGTGCCCACTTTCCAGGGCCACGCGGATGGCGCGATCGATTACGTGGGCGATCGCGTCAGGGATGGGTGGTCCGTGGTGATCGTCGCCAAGGGGCACGGCCAGGTGGAGCGCGCGGCCGAGGCCCTTGGTGAGCATGGCTTCGCCGCTCGCGTTGTGGATGACCTGCCGACGGATGTCGAAACCGGGGTCGCGTACCTGCTCAAGGCATCCGTTGAGCACGGCTTCGAAGTGCCGGAGCTGCGGTTCGCCCTGGTGAGCGAGAGCGAGTTCTACGGTCGCGCCGCCGGGTACGACGCCCGCCAGGTCAAGAAGCTGGCCAGCCGCCGCAAGAACGTCGTCGACCCGCTGCAGCTCAAGACCGGGGACTTCGTCGTGCACGAGACGCACGGCATCGGCCGGTTCGTCGAACTGGTGCAACGAGAGGTGAGCACCGGCGGGCGAAATCCCGTCAAGAACAACCGAGAGTACCTGCTCATCGAATACGCGCCATCGAAACGCGGCTATCCGGGCGACAAGCTCTACGTGCCGACCGACCAGCTCGACCTGCTCACCCGGTATGTCGGGGGAGAGTCCCCGCCCCTGAGCAAGATGGGTGGAAGCGACTGGGCGGCGGCGAAGGGCAAGGCGCGCAAGGCCGTGCGCGACATCGCGGTGGAACTCGTGAAGCTCTACTCTGCCCGCATGGCGTCGAAGGGCCACTCGTTCCCGCCCGACACCCCGTGGCAGCAGGAGCTCGAAGACGCCTTCCCATTCGCCGAGACGCCCGATCAGCTCACCACGATCGACGAGGTCAAGGCCGACATGGAGCGGCCCATCCCGATGGACAGGCTCATCTCGGGCGATGTCGGGTACGGCAAGACAGAGATCGCGGTCCGTGCCGCATTCAAAGCGGTGCAGGACGGCAAGCAGGTCGTGATGCTCGTGCCGACCACCCTCCTCGTGAAGCAGCACCTGGAGACCTTCGCCGAGCGGTTCGCCGGCTTTCCCGTGCATCTCCGCGCGCTCAGCCGGTTCCAGACCGATAGGGAATCGAAAGAGACGATTGACGGGATGGCGGATGGCACGGTCGATGTCGTGATCGGCACCCACCGGCTGCTGAGCCCCGGCATCCGCTTCAAGGATCTCGGACTGGTGATCATCGACGAGGAACAGCGCTTCGGCGTCGAGCACAAGGATGCCCTGAAAAAGTTGAAGACGAATGTCGACATCTTGGCGATGAGCGCGACCCCGATCCCTCGCACGCTCGAGATGGCGGTCACGGGAATCCGCGAAATGTCGACGCTCGCGACGCCACCGGAAGACCGGCACCCGATTCTCACCTTCGTCGGTCCGTACAACGACAAGCAGGTCGGCGCGGCCATTCGACGGGAACTGCTGCGCGAAGGTCAGATCTTCTTCGTGCACAACCGCGTCTCGAGCATCAACCGGGTCGCTTCGCAGCTCGCCGAACTCGTTCCGGAGGCCCGCGTCGCGGTCGCCCATGGCCAACTGCCGGAGCATGTGCTTGAGCAGGTGATGGTCGATTTCTGGGAGCGCAAGTTCGACGTGCTCGTGTCGACGACCATCATCGAAACCGGTCTCGACATCGCGAACGCGAACACGCTCATCATCGACCGCGCCGACAAGTACGGTCTGTCGCAGCTCCACCAGTTGCGCGGTCGTGTCGGGCGCGGGCGCGAGCGGGCCTACGCCTACTTTCTCTACGACGCGGACAAGCCGCTCGGCGAGGTCGCGCACGACCGTCTCGCAACCATCGCGGCGAACAACGAACTCGGTGCGGGCATGCAGGTCGCGCTCAAGGATCTCGAGATCAGGGGAGCGGGCAATCTTCTCGGTGGCGAGCAGTCTGGTCACATCGCCGGGGTCGGCTTCGACCTCTACCTTCGGATGATCGGGGAGGCCGTCTCGACCTTCCGCGGCGAGGTGGCCGAGGGCCAGACCGAGCTCAGGCTCGAGCTGCCGGTGGATGCGCACATTCCGGAGGAATACGTGGAGAGCGAACGATTGCGGCTGGAGGCTTACCAAAAACTGTCGACGGCCAGTTCGCCCGCGGCATCCGCCGACTCGATCGACCACGTCCTCGAGGAGCTCACCGATCGCTATGGCGAACCGCCGGTACAGGTGCTCAACCTCATCGCGGTTTCCCGACTGAGACGGATGGCGCAGAAGGCTGGCCTGTCAGAGGTCGTGACCGCGGGCGGCAATCTTCGCGTCGCCTCGGCGGAGCTTGCGGACTCGATCCAGGTGCGGCTGCAGCGGATGTTCCAGGGTGCACGGTACTTCGCGCAGACGCGCTCGGTGTCCGTGCCGCTGCCCGCGCGCGGCGGCGTACCGCTCGCCGACGCGGACCTCATCGAGTGGACGGGGCAGCTGCTCGTCGCAATCTTCGGCGCGGAGCTCAAGGTGGAGGAGCCTGCTGCGGGTTGAGTGGGACGCTCGGCGTGTCCTGGCGTCCGCGTCCCGGCCGGAGTTATCCACAATTTTCATCCGCGCCCAGCGACGCCGGTTTCCGGCGGTCAAAGCTGTGCGTCATGACAACTATTGTGAAAGCGAGCGGCTCCGCCGACATCCTCGCGATGATTCCGTCGATGGTGGGTTTCCTGCCGCGAAATAGCGTGGTGTTGCTCGCCTTCCGCGGCAAACGCTCGTGCGGCGCTATCCGCTTCGACCTGCCGGGTGCCCACAGCACCAAGATCGATTCGAAGCTCCACAAGCGCATCGCCACGACCATCGTCGGCACCCTGTGCAGGTTGCCGGCGGTGGACGCCGTGATCACCATCATCTACACCGATGAGGAGTTCGCGGGCGGCACCGCCATTCCGCGCGCGGAGTTCGCCGCAGTCCTCGGGCGTCGCATCGAGCTGTCCGGATTCGAGCACCGCGGCTCCATCACCCATGCGTCAGACGGCTGGGCCTCGCATTTCGAGCCGCATGTGCCACCGGGAGGACGCCCGCTCAGTGACATCGCCGAATCGAGCGCATCAGCGCAGATCCCCGCAGACGAGCGAGAGTCGCCCAACCCTCTCGACCTGCCGAAGCGAGTTCCGAATGCCGAGCCCTCCGCAATGGCTCGTACAAAGAAGCGCCTCGCGATGTATCGCGGCCTCGCCGACAGCGTGCGTGACGACCCTTCTGAAGCGCCGGCAGCCCTTGCGCCGATCTACGATATCCCACTCTTCGCGGAGGATGCTCTCACCTGGGATGCCGCGGCCACCGAGTCCTTCGGAGCGCTCCTGGCCTTCATGGTGCAGGGTCCGCCGGCGCGTGACCTGGTGATGCTGCAGTGGGCGAGCGACCTCGCCGTGGGCGACCAACTCTGGGAGGAGGGCTATCACAGCGACCCGGTGCAGCGAACAAGCGGGGTGGACATCGGCGGGCTCATGCTCGGCCACCACGCGAGACCCGACCCCGATCGCATCGAACGTGGCATCGCCCTTCTACTGCATCTCGTCGCGCAGTTGGCGGATGCCAAGCGACCACCCCTGCTGTGCATGCTCGCTTGGTTGAACTGGGCGCTCGGTCGCGGTTCGCGGGCCGGCGTCTACCTCGAAGAGGCTCTCACCATCGATCCGCAGTACTCGATGGCGCAGCTGCTGAACACGATGCTGAGCAACGGCATGCTCCCCGAATGGGCCTTCGCCGAGCCGTCTTAGGCAACCCCGACCCAGAGGCCGTCTCGAGCCCGCGTCATCGCCACATACAGTTCGCGGCGAGCAAGTTCGCGGCGCTCCAGTGCGGCGGAGTCCGCGTCCGCGGGTAAGGCCTCGAGCAGCAGCGCCGGTGTGCGCGCCACCAGAACCTGCTTGAATTCGAGTCCCTTCGCCCGCTTGATCGTGCCTATCTTGATGGCGTCGACGGGCTTGCCGTCGTACTTCACCAATTCGATCGAGCGAAGGCCGGCCGACGTGAGCGCCTGCGACACATCGCCAACCGCCCAGGTCGTCGGCGTCAGGATCCCTATGTCGCCCAGTCGCGTGCCGGATGTGAGCAGACTCCTCACGTGCTCGACAAGTGACTGATCGTGTCGTGACCGCGAAGGGAATCGCGTCACCTGGGGCTTCGCCCCATGGCGCATGATCTGCGCGGGAACATCCGCGTGAGACGTCGCGCCCTCGATATCGACAAATTCATCTCCGGCGACAACCGTGGCCGCGAAGTCCGCGATCTCGACCGTGTTGCGATAGTTCTCGGTCATCACGACACCGCGACCTGCGATCGAGACGTTGGCCTCGGAGAGCGTGTAGCCGCCGGGGTAGATTGTCTGCTGCCCGTCGTCGATGAGGTTGAGGCCGTCCGGACGGTCCCCGACAAGCGCATGAAACATCCGAATCATCGTGCAGGTCAGATCCTGGGCCTCGTCGACCACGACGGCCGAGTATCCCTCGAGCGGCGTCCTTCGCAACGACTGTTCCGCGAGCAGGATGACGTCGGCGAAGTCGTGCACGTCTGCCGCGCGCAGGCCCGCGTCGTAGGCCGTGTAGAGCTCCCACACGGCATGCCGGTTCTCTGCGGTGAGCTGGCGTCGTCGTCCGAGGCGGGCGAGCGATCCATATTCCTCGAATCGCAGAAGCCCGCGTCCCTTGATGACGCTGATGACCTCGTCTTTCCAATAGTCCATGGTGGGATCGATGCGCCCCAACTCGCCGTCCCGGCCGAGCGCTCGCCAGACTTTCTCGAAGACCCGGTCGGCCACTCGCGAGTCGAGTGTGTTCCGCACACCGCGAGCGTTGAGCACTCCCAGGGCGAAGCTGTGCACGCTCTGGAATTCCACTCGCTCGGCGACCTCGGGCGCCATCCGCTCTAGCAGGGAAGACAGCACGGCGGGAAGTGTTCTCACGAAGGTGGTGACGAGCACGGTGCCGGGTCGCGTCCGCGCAAGGTATGCGGCGCGATGCAGTCCGACGACGGTCTTACCCGTTCCCGCGGCTCCGCGGATGCGCGAGGGTCCATTGAACGAACGGCGGACCAGGCAGGCCTGGTCCGGATGCAGGAACGCCATCCATTCTTCGATGGGCTGTGCAAGAACGTTGGCGAGCAGTGCCTTCTCGATCTCCTCGAGCGAGATCAGGGCTTCCTGACGCGTGATAGGGATCACCGGATTCACGAGGGTCAACTCGAACGGTGGCTGGTCGCGCGTTGCGTATGGCGGAAACAGGATCTCGGTCGCGCGAAGCGCCGCCTCGATCTGATCAGGAGTCAACCTGTTGCCCCGACCGAGCAGATACTCCACCGCGCGGTCTTCGCTGAGAAGGTCGACGACGCCGGTGCGCCCGCGAATGCCTCGTTTGTTCATGAAGACCGCGGCCACCCTCACCTCGCCGGCGGGGAGTCCGATCTCCGCGAGCGCCGCCTCCGTCGGGGCTGCGAGCGTCCCGATGGCGTCGAAACGCTCCGTGACGTCATCCTGCCCCTGGAGTACACGATCCGATTCCACGTGGATGTCCGCCCATGACTTGGCGTCAACGATGAATACGCCAGCGGGACCAACGAGCACGAAGTCGACCTGGGCCCTCGCCGAGTTTGGCCAAATCCGATCGGCGAGCACGTGGTAGCCCTGTTCGACAAGCGGCTCGAATAGGCGTCCCAGTCTCGCTTCTGTGGCAGCGGCCGCGGAATAGCAACGGTGCATCTCGCGTGCGGTTCGAGCGACGTACTCCGCCTGCTCGGCTTCGAATCTGTACTGTGCGGCCTGATTCGCCGCTGAATGTCCTGCAGGCATGACTGGGTTCCCCCGAACGTGGCTGCTCGGGCGGCAGCCTCTGCCCTATCTTGCGCTCAGTGAGGCGCTGTCGGGTATCGCCCATTGTGGGGGTGCCGTTCTGGAGTTGGTGAAATCTGCCGCCCGTCCTTTCTGCTCCCTTCGATTCTCCGGCCTCCTCTCCTCCACAGTGCCCTTCCAGGGGCGGCTATTCAGAGGAAGTGCTGGTCAGAGGCACCTTGTGCGGTCGAATGTCGGTGGTTGCTGACAGTCTGTACGCATGAACCGCATGACTGAAACGCTTGCATCCGAGCGTGAAGCGGATGCTCCGGCTTCGGTCGCCGACGAGCGTCTCGTGCTCGGCGGGTTGTCCGACTCGCAGCTCCGCGAGGCACTCGAGGCGGCATTCGAACGCAGGCATCAGGTCGACGCCGAACTTTGCCGGCTTGCCGGAGAGATCGTGCATCGATCTCGGTCATCGCTCGGTCCTGATGGGCTCGCTGTGCGCAGTGGTAGTGGAATTCCGGTCGCCCTGGTGGCCGATATCGGCCTCATTACCGCTGCGGAGGCCGGGCGACTCTGTCGGGTGGGTGAAGCGACAGCTGCTCGCACGAGTCTCATCGGCGAACCATTGGCGGCACCGTATCCGGCGTTGGCGTGCGTCGTCGATGCGGGCGCGATACCCATCGACTCCGCGAATCTCATCGTGTCAGCCCTCGAGCAGGCGGCGCCTCGCGCCGAGCCCGACCACCTCGACGAGGCCGAGCGTCGGCTTGTCGCGTTCGCGCTCGAGAACCCGGCAGATTCGGTGCGCAGGCTCGCCGCTCGTTGGCGCGACGCTCTCGACGAAGACGGCATCGAACCGCGGGAGGCGGAGCTCGCCGAGCGAGTGTCCTTGCGCCGCACGATTCTCGCCAACGGCATGAAACGCTACCGAATCGACCTCGATCCGCTTGGGGCCGCGTATCTCGACGCGGCAATCGACGCCAGAGTCGCCGAGGCTCTGCGTGCCCCGCGATTCGAGGGTTCTGCCGACGGGTGCGCGCATGACCACGAGCAACTGGCCGATCCGCGAACCCTCGCGCAGATCGGCGCCGACGCGATCGTCCAGCTGGCTCGCCACGCGAATGTCTGCTCGAACAGCGAAGTTCCGACCACCGCCGCCACGATCGTGGTGCGCATGAGCCTCGAATCCCTGCTCGGCGGCCTCGGCGAGGCACACATCGACGGAATCGAGCAACCGATCTCAGCCGAAACCGCGCGGCGCCTCGCTGCCGATGCGCACATCATCCCGATGGTGCTCGGTGGCAAACGTGAAGTGCTCGATCTCGGTTGGTCGAGGCGCCTGTTCACTCGCGCCCAGCGAATGGCATTCGCCGAGGGGGATGACGGATGCGCGTGGGCCAACTGTCACAAACCGCCGAGCTACGCCGAGGCTCATCACCTCAAAAGGTGGCAGCATCTCGGGCGCTCTGACCTCGACAATGGAGTGCTTCTCTGCTCTATGCATCACCATCGCGTTCATCGTGATGGATGGCAGATCCGGATGGTCGACAACGTCCCATGGTTCGTCCCACCGTCGAGCGTCGACGTCTATCGAACCCCGAGACGTGGGGGACGCCTGCCCGAACCCGACCTCGGGCGTCTGGCGAGCTGAGTTGCGAGGTATGGGAATGACCGGGCGTGTTCCTGACTTTCACCACATGGGGCGTGCATGCGCCCGAGAAATTTCCCTGCAAAGGACTCCAGTGAGCAGTACCACCCTCGATGTCGGATTCCGTTCGGAACGCGGTCCGATCCTCGTCGCCCTCATGGTCACCACCGGCCTGGTCGCGATCGATTCGACCATTCTCGCGACCGCGGTACCGACCATCACCCGCGACATCGGTGGATTCTCGCAGTTCCCGTGGCTGTTCTCGATCTATCTGCTCGCCCAGGCGGTCTCCGTGCCGGTGTACGCCAAACTCTCCGACGTTGTCGGCCGCAAGCCCATCATCCTGATCGGTATCGGTCTGTTCCTTCTCGGTTCGATCCTCTGCGGATTCGCATGGAGCATGCCCGCGCTCATTGCGTTCCGTGTCGTCCAGGGACTTGGCGCCGGAGCGGTGCAGCCCATGGCCATTACGATAGCCGGCGACATCTACACGGTTGCCGAGCGCGCGAAGACGCAGGGCTACCTCGCCAGCGTCTGGGCCATCTCGTCGGTGGTTGGTCCCACCCTCGGGGGCGTATTCTCGCAGTTCCTCTCCTGGCGCTGGATCTTCTTCGTCAACGTTCCGCTCTGCGTCGTGGCGATCGTGCTGCTGGTGCGCGTGTTCGACGAGAAGATCGAGCGGCGCAAGCACAGCGTCGATTACCTTGGAGCCGTTCTGCTGACCGGAGCACTGAGCCTGCTCATCCTTGCCGTGCTCGAAGGGGGGCAGGCCTGGGCGTGGAACTCCGTGCAGAGCATCGGCGCCTTCGTGATCGGCGGTCTATTGCTCGTGGCCTTCATCTTCGCCGAGAGGCGCGCGGCCGAACCGATACTGCCGCTCTGGGTGTTCTCGCGGCGGTTGCTTCTCACGACGGCCCTTGTGTCGGTGGGTGTGGGCGCCATCCTCATCGGCCTCACCTCGTACGTCCCCACCTACCTCGAGGGCGCGCTGGGCACAACGCCGATCGTCGCTGGCCTCACGCTCGCGGTCCTCACGATCGGCTGGCCAATCTCCGCATCGCTCTCCGGTCGGCTCTACCTGCGGATCGGATTCCGCACGACCGCGCTTATCGGAATGTCGCTCGTCGTGCTCGGGGCTGTCATCCTCGCCGCCTTCACGATGACGCCGATGGTCGCTGTGGTGGCCATCAGCTGCTTCCTGATCGGGCTCGGGCTGGGCCTCGTCGCCACTCCGAGCCTCATCGCTGCCCAGTCGAGCGTCGAATGGAACGAGCGGGGGGTCGTCACCGGCACCAACCTGTTTGCACGCTCGATCGGCAGCGCTGTGGGAGTGGCCATCTTCGGAGCGGTGGCCAACGCGATCTTCGCGTCATCCGCGAGCGGCAATACCGCGCCCGCGACCGTGGACGCCGCCTCCGCAAGCGTCTTCCTCTCGGTGGTCATCGCGGCAGCCGCCACGGTGATCGCCGCCATCACCATGCCGCGCACCCCCGTTCCCGCGGCCGTCGCACCGGGAGCATCGGAGGCGGCAGCGGGCTAAACCCGGTCGCCCGCCTTCGCGTGCACACGAAAGACGACCATCGGTATGAGCACAAGCGAACGCAGATCGATGAGCGCGTGCGCGATGATCGGCACGAGGATGTCGCCGGTCGTCAGGTAGAGAACCATGAGCAACGCGCCGATGGCCATCGAACCGAAGATACCCCAGACGCCCTGATAGACGTGCAGCCCGCCGAAGAGCACGACACTCGCAACCACGGCGACGAGAGCATTGCCGAAGACTCCAAAGACGAGCGCAGGCACGGCCAGCCTGAACAGCAGTTCCTCGACGACGCCTGCGTTGAGCGACAGGGCAGCGCCGAATCCAAGCTCCGCACGGTTGCGCGGGAGCAGTGCACCGACATCGCCGATGGTGGGGATCTCGTCGGTCTTTCGCACGGCGTAGACCACCGCGATCGTCCCGAGGACTACCGCGATCGCGAACCCGAGAGCGATCCCCGGCACGAGACCCGAGCTTCCGATGACGGCGGACATCCACCGGCCAGCCGGCCACTCGCGCACCGCAGTGAGCAACCGCGGCACAAACCGCCCGGCGAGTACGAGAATCACGCTCGCCGACCCGCCAAAGGTGACGAACGCCTCGATGAGCCATTTGCGGAACATCCGCTGCCGATCGGCGGTGTCCTCGAATCGCTTGAAACGCTGATAATCCCTGCGGTCCTTTCGCACCGCGCGCGCGACGAGCAGCACCAGCAGGCCCACCAGCACCGCTCCGAGCACCCAGGGGGTGGACGGGGAATCGGGCGAGAGCACGTTCCATTGTCTCCCGCGCGGATGGGGCACGTCGGTGGGAAGTCGGGGTGCAGGATTGACCGTATGATCAACGCTCTTGTTACGGCCCAGCCGCATCCCAAACTCGACGAACTCATCGCGGTGCTCGCCCTGCTCCGTGCGCCGGGCGGGTGCGCGTGGGATCACGAGCAGACGCATGAGTCGCTCGTTCGGCACCTGATCGAGGAGACCTACGAACTCGTCGACGCCATCGAGAGCGGCGACCGCCATGAACTCATCGAGGAACTCGGCGACGTGCTGTACCAGGTGATCTTCCACGCCGACATCGCATCGGCGACCGAGGGCGAGCGATTCGATCTCGAGGATGTGGCGGCGCACATGACCGCGAAAATGGTGGGTCGGCATCCGCACGTCTTCGGCGACGCGATGGCGGAGACGGCAGACGCCGTCGTCGCGGCGTGGGACGATCTCAAGGCGCTCGAGAAGCCCCACCGCACCAGCGTGCTCGACGGAATACCGCAGGGGATGCCTGCGCTCGCGCTCGCCGAAAAGCTCATCGGCCGCGCGCAGAAGATCGGCGTGCTTGCGGCGGATGCCCCGGCCGTCGTTCCGGTGAAGGACGAGGACGAACTCGGCGGCCTGCTACTCGCGATCGTCTCGTCGGCCAAGGCGAACGGCCTGGATGCGGAACGTGCGCTTCGCGCGACGTTGCGCGGCCTGCAGGACGAGATTCGCGAGGCCGAGTCAGACCCTTTCGATGCAGGAATCGTCGGCACCGCTCGATCCTGAACACCTTAAAGAAATGGTGCCCTCCTCAACCCGAATGAGAAGGGCACCGCAGTCCGGAGTGCGATTTCGCTGGGAATTCCGCAGTGAAAGGCTATTCCGAACGCAGGCCAGCAGATTTACCCGATCTGCCTACCTGGTCGTGATGATAGAGCTTTTTTGACCTACCAAGTGATTATTTAGCCATCCGTTCAGCCGGATTTTAATCGACGGCGCACGAATAGCATGTTGCCACCGAGTTTAGACGATCCCTTCGAATTAGGCAAACGTGCGTTATGTTTATTTTCGTGGCGCGCATGAGGAACCCCGAGCGTAAGCCGGCGCTGCTTGCCGAAGTGGTCGAATACGTGCTCGACAAGCGGCTGTCGGGTCTCACGTTCCGCACTCTGGCCGAAGGCCTCGGCGTTAGCACGTACACCCTTGTCTATCATTTCGGCACCCGGGCCGAACTGGTGAAGGAGATAGTGCACGCGGTGTCGGAGCGACAGCACTTCGTCGTGGCGGCGGTCGCGAAGGAGCTTGGCGACATCGAGACTCACCTCTCAAATATCCGCAACTCGTGGGCGGTCTCGTTGAGTCCGCGCAGTCTGCAACTGCAGCGGCTGGAGTTCGAGGCGGCGATGTTCGACGGGGTGAAGTCGGACGACGGAGGCAACACGGCAACGGTGTTCAATCGTTGGCATCGGGCCGGGGTGGACTCACTGGAGCGAATGGGCATGGCGCGTGCCGATGCGGAGCTCGAGGCGCGCGTGCTCGTCGACACCATCTACGGGCTTCACTATGACCTGCTCGCGACGGGCGACATCGAACGCGTCGCTGCGGCATTCGAACGGGTTATCGAGAGCTACGAACAACGCGTGCTCGCCCTGCTCGACACCAGAGCGCACGATACGGCGGCGCACCGCAGCGACCTGCTCGACGAAGTGTCTTAGGTCCGGCATCCAGAACCTCGCGGTCGCGACGGTGAGCCGGGCTCGCCATGGAACAATCGACACATGGCTAGCTCGGTGAATCCCCCTCGTGGAATGCGCGATTTCCTGCCGGCGGAGAAGGCGCGCCGCGAACACGTCCTCACGGTGATCCGGTCGGTCTTCTCCTTCCACGGCTTCGACGAGATCGAGACTCCGGTCGTGGAGGACTCTGCGCGGTTGCACGCGGGCCTCGGTGGCGACAACGAGAAGCTCGCCTTCGGCGTACTCAAGCGCGGGCTGACCGCGGGCGACCTGGCCGCGGCCAAGGATTCGCTCGACCTCACAGACCTCGGGCTGCGCTTCGACCTGACCGTGCCCCTCGCCCGGTTCTATGCGACGCACAGGGCGGAACTGCCGGCGGTGTTCCGCTCGATCCAGATCGCACCGGTGTGGCGGGCGGAGCGCCCGCAGAAGGGACGGTTCCGCCAGTTTGTGCAGTGCGACATCGACATCATCGGCGAGGCGGGACTGTTCGCCGAGATCGAGCTCCTCACCGCGACCGCCGCGACGATCGACGCGCTGGGGTTGACCGGCTGGAGCGTTCGTGTCAACGACCGCCGCATCCTCACCTCGCTGCTCGACTATTCCAACGTGCCGACGCACCTGCACGAACGCGTGCTCATCGCGATCGACAAGCTGGACAAGGTCGGCGTCGGGGGAGTGCTGGACGAGCTTGTCGAATTGGGCATCGAAACCGAGGGAATCGCGGTCGTGCTGCGCGACTCCGGTGACAACCCCGGCGGCTGGTACTTCGGCGACGACACGCCCGACTGGCTTGACGCGGACGCGTACGACTCGCTGCTGAGCCTTCGCGAGGCCGTGCCGTCCGCGAGGTTCGAGTTCGACCCGACACTCGTGCGCGGCATGGGGTACTACACGGGTACGATTTTCGAGATCGCGCACCCCGCCTCGAGTAGTTCGCTCGGCGGCGGCGGACGCTACGACGGCATGATCGGTCGCTTTCTCGGGGCGGATGTGCCCGCGGCGGGCTTCTCGATCGGGTTCGAGCGCATCCTCGACCTCGTCGAAGTCCCCTCCGACGGCAACGCGGATGCTGTCGCGCTCCTCTACGACCCGGGTGTCGAGCCGGCGACGCTCATGGAGCTCAAGGCCGCGCTCATCGGGGAGGGGCGACGAGTGCGGCTGGAACGCGCGCCTCGCAACGTCAAGCCGCTTCTGGAGCAGCTCGCAGCATCCGGATTCTCGGCGGTCGCGACCGTCACGTCCGACGTCGCCGACGTCACCCAGCTGCACTTCCGTGCCCTCAGGGAGGGTTGACTGTCATCTGCCCGTTCCGCCGCCGCGAGTAGGATGACCACGCACTGTTGACTATGCAAGAGGAGAACCTGTCGTGGCTTTGATCGAGGCTGTAGGCGCCCGCGAAATTCTTGATTCACGGGGCAACCCGACGGTGGAGGTCGAGGTTCTGCTCGACGACGGAATCGTCGCCCGCGCGGCTGTGCCGTCCGGAGCATCGACCGGGGCGTTCGAAGCATACGAGCTTCGCGACGGCGACAAGAAGCGCTATGGCGGCAAAGGCGTCGAGAAGGCCGTCGCCGCCGTCATCGATGTTCTCGGCCCGGCCCTCGAGGGCTTCGACGCCACCGACCAGCGCCTCATCGACGCGGCGATGATCGAGCTCGACGGCACCGAGAACAAGAAGAAGCTCGGCGCCAACGCAATCCTCGGTGTCTCACTCGCGGTGGCAAAGGCCTCGGCCGACTCGCTGAACCTCCCGCTGTTCCGCTACCTCGGCGGCCCGAACGCGCACGTGCTTCCCGTTCCGCTGCTCAACATCATCAATGGTGGCTCCCACGCCGACAACGACATCGACGTACAGGAGTTCATGATCGTTCCGCTGGGCGCCGAGACGTTCAGCGAAGCACTCCGCTGGGGCGTCGAGACCTACCACTCGCTCAAGTCGCTGCTGCAGTCGAAGGGCCTTTCCACCGGTCTCGGCGACGAGGGCGGCTTCGCGCCGAACCTGTCGAGCAACCGGGAGGCGCTCGACCTGATCGCCGCCGCGATCGAGCAGGCCGGGTTCGCACTCGGCACGGAGATCGCGCTGGCGACGGACGTTGCGGCATCCGAGTTCTACAGGGACGGCTCATACCACTTCGAGGGCAAGCAGCTCTCGGCGCTCGAACTCACGGCCTACTTCACGGATCTCGCGGCGAACTACCCGCTCGTGTCCATCGAAGACCCCCTGCAGGAGGACGACTGGGAGGGCTACCAGCACTTCACGAGTGAACTCGGCGCCAAGCTGCAGATCGTCGGAGACGACCTGTTCGTGACCAACCCCATCCGACTGCAGAAGGGCCTCGACCTCGGCGCAGCCAACTCCATCCTGGTCAAGGTCAACCAGATCGGCACGCTCACCGAAACCCTGGATGCCGTGGCTCTCGCCCAGCGAAGCGGCTACACCGCGATCCTCTCGCACCGCTCCGGCGAAACGGAAGATACGACGATCGCCGACCTCGCTGTGGCGACGGATGCCGGACAGATCAAGACCGGTGCCCCGGCCCGCAGCGAGCGCGTGGCGAAGTACAACCAGCTCCTGCGCATCGAAGAGGAGCTCGGCGACGCGGCGACTTACGCCGGACGCGGCGCGTTCCCGCGCTTCAAGGCATAACTCGAGCACCCGATTTAGGCTGTTCTCATGACCAGGCAGCCGAGGAGCGTGCGCGCGAAAACGACACGTGTGCCGGTGCGGCTTCCCGAGGAAGCCGCATCGGGCCAGTGGCTCCGAAGCATCCGTCTCTCCGGTTTTGCGATCACGGCCCTGTTTCTCATCGTGCTCTCCGTGGTGGTGCTCGCGCCGTCGCTCAAGATCCTGATCGACCAGCGCCAGCAGATCGCGGCGCTGCAGGCCTCCGTGCAGGCCGCGAAGGATGCTGTCGACGGGCTGACGGCGCAGAAGGCGCGCTGGAGCGATCCCAATTACATCGAGGCCCAGGCTCGCGGGCGACTCAACTATGTCTTTCCCGGCGACTACAGCTACCTGGTGCTCAACGACACGAAGGCGGCCGCCGGAACGACGGTGAACGGCCAGCCGATCAGTGACACGATTCAGACCACGCAGGTGGACTGGGTCGATTCGCTGCTGTCCTCGGTGTTCACGGCGGGCCTCACGAATGCCCCGGCCGACCAGATCGTCGCGCCGGTGATCGGCAGCAAGTGAGCACGCCACCGTTCGACCCGCCGAGCGGGTCCGAGATCGTCGTGGTGTCCCGGCAGATCGGACGTCCAGCGAGGAACGTCATCGGCATCGCCGCCCGCTGCGTCTGCGGGGCGCCAACCGTCGTGGCGACGAGTCCGAGGCTTGACGATGGCACGCCGTTCCCCACGCTCTATTACCTGACCCACCCCGCTGCGACGGCGGCGATTTCCACGCTGGAGGCCACCGGCGTCATGCCGAAGTTCGCAACGCTCCTGGGCGAAGAGTCCACGGCGGCGGCGTACCGTGCGGCCCACGAGTCGTACATCGCCGATCGTGAGAGCCTCGAACGCGTCGCCGAGATCGCGGGGATCTCGGCCGGCGGAATGCCGGAACGGGTGAAGTGCCTGCACGCGCTCGCCGCACACGCTCTGGCTGCAGGACCTGGCGTGAACCCGATAGGCGACCTCGCGCTCGAATGGGCCGACTGGACTCCGACGGTCTGCGAATGCGCGGACTACGAGGACTCCGCCGGATGAGGCGAGCGTCGTGGCTCGCCGGGGTCGCGGTGCTCGTGGTCGTCGCATCCGTCGTGGTGGCGGGTCCGGCATCTGCCGACAGCATCCGCGATCGCGAGTACTGGCTGACGACGTACGGCATCACCAAGGCCTGGACCACCACCAGGGGCGCCGGTGTCACCGTCGCGGTGATCGACACCGGCGTCGACGGCAGCCATCCGGACCTGACCGGAACCGTGATCGGCGGCACGGATGTCTCCGGGGTGGGCGCCGCGAACGGCCAGAAGCCGATCGGTAGCGACAGCCAGCATGGAACGATGGTCGGCTCGATGCTTGCCGGCCACGGCCACGGGGTTGGCGACGGCGTCATCGGCGTGGCGCCAGAGGCCAAACTGCTCTCGGTATCGGTGGGTTTCGGCGTCGGATCTTCGAATTCGGATGACCAGATCGCCCAGGCGGTGCGCTGGTCGGTCGACCACGGCGCAGACATCATCAACATGTCGCTCACCCGCAACACGCTGGACTGGCCGACGAGTTGGGATGACGCGTTCCTCTACGCGATGGAACACGGCGTCATCGTCGTCGCCGCCGCGGGAAACAGGGGGAGCGGTACGACCGAGGTCGGTGCACCGGCGACGATGCCGGGTGTCGTCGTGGTCGCCGGGGTCGATCGCAACGGCAAGGCGAGCTTCGACGCATCCTCCCAGGGGATCACGCTGACGGTGTCGGCCCCCAGCGAGGACCTCGTCGGGGCGTCGCCGGGCGGTGGCTACTACTCGTGGGCCGGCACGAGCGGAGCCACGCCGCTCGTCGCAGGCGTTCTCGCCCTGATCAAGGCATCCCACCCCGGTCTCAGCGCCGGCAACATCATCAACCGGCTCACCGCGACGGCGACTCCCGCCGGTAACGCGATCGTCTACGGCAGCGGGCTCATGAACGCCTCGGCGGCGGTGACGGCATCAGTCGCCCCGGTGAACGCCAATCCAGCAGATGAGTTGAAGAACTGGATCCGCCTCAACCGCCGTGCAGCATCGACCTCGACGCCGATTCCGACGGCTCCGCTGACCGCGACGCCCGCGCCGATCGTCGCGGCTACCCCGATCAGTCCCTTCGGCCGCGTGCTGCCCTCCGTGGGTTCGTTGAGGAACGTTGGAGTGCCGCTGCTCGTCTATCTGGCCTTTGCCACGTTGTTCTTCCTGCTGTCCAGGACGGCCTTGCGCGCGTTCGGGAGGGCTCGGCGCAAGTAGTAGATTGTAGGTCGTGCCCAAAATCCTGATCGTCGGCGGCGGCTACGCCGGTTTCTACACGGCCCTCAAACTCGAACGTTCACTCCGCCCGGATGAGGCCGAAGTGACCATGGTCGACCCGCTCCCGTACATGACGTACCAGCCTTTTCTCCCGGAGGTCGCGGCCGGTTCCATGGAGCCGCGCCACGCCGTCGTCTCGCACCGTCGACACCTCAGCAAGACAAACGTCATCACCGCCAAGGTCACGAAGCTCGACCACGCGAACAAGACGGCCACGATCACCCCGCCCGTCGGCGAGCCATGGGATGTCGACTACGACATCGTCGTGGTGACCGCTGGATCGGTCTCCCGCACCTTCCCCATCCCCGGTGTCGCCGATGAGGCGATCGGTCTCAAGAACATCGAAGAAGCGATCGCGGTGCGCGATCGTGTTCTCACCAACTTCGACAAGGCAGCCAACCTGCCGGACGGTCCTGAGCGCGAGCGTCTCCTCACATTCACCGTCGTCGGCGGCGGGTTCGCGGGGATCGAGATCTTCGGCGAACTCCGCAGCCTCGCCAGCTCGTTGCTGCGCTACTACCCGAACATCACGTTCGACGACACCCACTTCCACCTGATCGAGGCGATGGGCCGCATCATGCCCGAGGTATCCCTCAAGACGAGCCACTGGGTGCTCAAGAACCTCGCCCAGCGGGGTGCCCACGTGCACCTCGACACCCAGCTCACCTCGGCAGTCGGTGGCAAGATCGAGCTCTCGACCGGCGAAACTTTCGAGACAGACCTCATCGTCTGGACGGCCGGAGTCATGGCCAACCCGGTACTGCGCAGCACCGACCTCCCCATCGAAGAGCGTGGTCGCCTGCGCGTCGGCGCCGACCTCCGAGTCATCAACGATGACGGCGTGGTGCCGGATGCCTGGGGTGCTGGCGACGTGTGCGCCGTTCCGGACCTCACGGGTGGCGGCGTCGGCGGGTTCACGGTGCCGAACGCCCAGCACGCGGTGCGCCAGGGCAAGCTGCTCGCGAAGAACATCACGGGCCACCTGCGCGGCGACCTGCCCAGGGAGTACTTCCACAAGAACGCGGGTGCCGTCGCCGGCATCGGTCTCGGCGAGGGAGTGTTCCAGTCGGGCCGACTCGCGGTGAAGGGTCTCCTGGCCTGGTTGATGCACCGCGGATACCACGGTCTGGCCGTTCCCATGTGGGAGCGCAAGATCCGCGTGTTCGGGGTCTGGATCCTCAACTTCTTGCTGCGTCGCGACATCGTCTCACTGGAGGCACGCGCATACCCACGGGTGGCGTTCGAGACCTTCGCATCCCGCCCGAAGCCGCCCGCGGCATAGCCCATTTCCTTCGTTTCCGTAAGGATTGGGGCAGAAGGCCCCCGTAGCCCAATCGGCAGAGGCAGACGACTTAAAATCGTCCCAGTCAGGGTTCGAGTCCCTGCGGGGGCACTTCGCTCGACGGTCAAAAACCCTGGACTTCTGGACGTTTTCAGCCCGCCGACCTGTTTCAGGCTCGCGGCGGCGTGCCGAAGCTCGTGCGGTGTGACTCGCGGGAACTCACGATCGACCTTCTGCGCGCCCTTCACAGCGGCGACGACCGCGGGTTCTCAGTGAACTCCGCTCGAAAAAGCGGCCTCTCCAACGCTTGGCTACGGACCGAAACATGAGGAGCAATATCGCAAGTGTCAAAGTCGACGGCGTGGAAGTATCTCGATACTTCGACCTTGACCCGGTCAGGGAGTTCGCGGCGGAAACCGATGCCGGACATCGCTACGTCGTTCGACGCCTCACCCCTGACGGAAAGAAGCCGCGCGAGTGGAGTGTCAGCGAGGTTGCGGCTCACGGCTCGGAGACACTTCGGGGAATGGTGAACCTGTACTGGGGCTCGGGAGCCTACTTGTACACCGAAGACGGCGAGTACATCCAGGGTGGGTCGCAGGGCGACCTGTGGAATGCGTCTCAGGGCCTCATGGTCTAACCTCCCCGAACCGCCACGTTGTGCGGAGGAACGTAACTCCCGGCGCGGTCTCTCAGTGGGAGCGGCGCTTCGTGATGACCTGCAAAGCGATCCACAGGGCCAGAGAGAACCGGCGCCATTCGACCGTCGCGACGAACGAGTTTCGTTTGAGCCGCACCATGCCATAGCCAAGACACTGATCGACGCGACGGACGCGGTCGGAGCGGCGATCCCCGCAGATGTTGCTTGAATTCGATCGGCCGGTCGAGTGTGACCCGAGTGGCATTCGGGGTACCACGTCGGGCCACACAGATACATTCGACTCTCGAAATTCGTTGAGAACACCCCATTGACAGGGAGCGCGATGCCGCTCGCCCGGTGAAAAAGATTGACGCGGTGACGGAACACCGCCATGATTCATAGTCAAGCGACTGAGACACTTGACCCAGTCCCATGCACGATGGAGGGACCGGATGACGCGGCTCTCCTCCGACGAGCGTCGGGCCTCCCTCGTTCAGGCCGCGCTCCGGGTGATCGACCGCGACGGCGTCCACGGCGCGACGACGCGGGCGATCGTTGCCGAGGCGGGCATGTCCCTCGCGAGCTTTCACTACGCCTTCCGTTCGCGTGACGAGATGATCCGCGAGCTCATCGCCTTCGTCGTGGAGAACGAGAAGCAGGTGTCGCTCGCCGCGGTGAAACCGGGGACCGACATCCGCACCGCAGTCCGGGCCGGGCTGCAGGCCTTCTTCGAGCTGCTCGTCTCGAATCCCACCCGCGAGCAGGCGATGTTCGAGCTCATGCACTACTCGCTGCGCACGCCGGAGCTCGGCGAACTGCCGCGAGCCCAGTACGCCAGCTACTTCAAAGCCGGGCGAGTGCTGCTCGAGACCGGTGCCGCGGCGGCGGAAGTGACCTGGAGGCTGCCAATCGACGACCTCGCGAGGATCCTCATCGCGTTCACCGACGGTCTCACCCTCGCCTGGCTCGCCGATCGCGACGACTCTGCGGCGGCAGTCGTGATGGATTTCGCGGCCGACACCATTTCCGCCCTCGCTGTCCCCGTACGAACCAAGGAGCATCAACGATGACGACCCCAGAAATCACGGACGTCCCCGCGCCGTTCGCCGAACCGAAACGGCCGGTTGGCGCGAGCTGGATCGCCCTCTTCGCCACAGCATGGCTCGGGATCTGGATGGCGCAGCTCACGCCCATCCAACTCCTGCTGCCCGACCAGATCAAAGCGCACCTGAAGGCCTCCTACTGGGTGGACAACGTGGTGGCGTTCGGTGTCGTATCCGGCATCGCGGGAGCGTTCGCACTCATAGCGTTCCCCCTCACCGGCGCGCTCTCCGACCGCACGACCTCGCGTTTCGGCCGTCGTCGGCCGTGGATCCTCGGCGGCGCGCTCCTCTTCGCGGTCGCCCTGATCCTGCTGGGAGTGCAGACCACCGTCGTCGGCATCGGTGTCTTCTGGTCGCTCTCGCTCATCGGCTTCTGCGTGGTGTCCGCGGCGCTCACCGCGATGATTTCCGACCAGGTTCCGGTGAACCAACGGGGACTGGTCTCCGGGTTCATGTCGGCTCCCCAGGCGATCGGCACGATGGCGGGTCTCGCACTCGTCGTCACGCTCGGGCTGAGCATCTCGGCCGGCTACTCGCTCGTCGGTGTGCTCCTCGTCATCCTCGTCACGCCCTTTCTGCTGCGAGTGCCGGATGCCGTGCTCCCGTCGGCCCAGCGCGAGCCGTTGACCCTGCGACGGCTCATCTCGGGATTCTGGATCAGCCCGCGCAGCTATCCCGACTTCGGCTGGACCCTGCTGAGCCGCATCCTCGTGAATTTCGGAAACGCCTTCGGAGTCGCGCTGCTGCTGCAGTTCCTGCAGTACGGACTGCATCGCAAGGACGCCGAGGGCGATCTCTTGACGCTCGTGGCGATCTACCTCGTGTTCGTGATCATCGCCTCGCTCGCGTCCGGCCGGTTGTCCGATCGCCTCGGCCGACGCAAGATCTTCGTCTTCTTCGCCTCGGCCCTGCAGGCCGTCGCCGCCCTGATGCTCGCCTTCGTGCCGGCATTCTCGGTCGCCATGATCGCCGCCGGAATCCTCGGGCTTGGCTACGGATGCTTTCTCTCTGTCGACCAGGCGCTGGCGACCCAGGTGCTTCCCGACGCCCACACGCGAGGAAAGGACCTCGGCATCATGAATATCGCGACGGCGTTTCCGCAGGCCATGGCGCCGCTCATCGGCGCCTTCGTCGTCGCGGCACTCGCGGGATTCCAGGGGCTGTTCGTGCTTGCGGCCCTCACCGCGCTCCTCGGCGCAGCGGCCGTGCTGCCCATCAGGTCGGTGCGCTGATGTCGCTCGCGCTCACACCTCAGACGTCGATGCCGTGGACGGTCCCCGCGAACTATTGGCCCCGGCTGAGCGCCGCGACCGCCGAGCTGGATCCCCCTTACGGCGCTATCTCGGCTCAGGCCCTCGCGCACAACGCCTTCGAGATGCTGCGCCGCGCGAACGGCACGACCATCCGTGTTGCGAGCAAGTCGGTTCGCGTGCGCGGCGTGATCGACGCGGTGCTCGCCCTGCCGGGCTACGCCGGCGTTCTCGCCTACACGCTGCCAGAGGCTCTCTGGCTCGCCGCGGGGGATGCCGGGCATCCAGGAATCTCGGATGTCGTGGTCGGCTATCCGTGTGTCGACCGCGCCGCCATCCGTCGTCTCGCCACGGACCCGCAACTCGCGGCCCGCGTGACGCTCATGGTGGACTCCCTCGACCAGCTGGATTTCATCGACGCGGTGCTGCCGCCCGGCGCACGCGAAACCATCCGGCTCTGTCTCGAACTCGACGCGTCCTGGAATTCGAAGGCGCTCGGCCATCTCGGCACCTGGCGGTCCCCCGTCTTCACGCCGGGCGAGGCCGGGTCGCTCGCCGAGAGGATCGTCGCTCGTCCCGGATTCTCGCTCGTCGGGATGATGGCCTATGAGGGGCAGATCGCGGGCCTCATCAACGACCCGGCGAACCGGGCGCGCGGCACCATGGTGCGCTGGATCCAGAAGCAATCGGCGAGTGAGTTGGCGGCCCGTCGGGGCGAAGCCGTCGCGGCCGTGCGCCGTCTGGCGGCGCTCGAGTTCGTCAACGGCGGCGGAACGGGTTCCCTCGAGACCACGGGCGCCGAGGACGCCGTGACCGAGATCGCGGCGGGCAGCGGACTCTTCGGCCCCCACCTCTTCGACCACTATCGCCACTTCAGTCCCGCTCCGGCGGCCGCGTTCGCACTCTCCGTCGTGCGCAAGCCCAAGCCAGAGATGGCGACGCTGCTGGGTGGCGGCTGGGCGGCATCGGGGCCGCCAGCGGCGGACCGACTGCCACTGGTCGTCTGGCCGGAGGGCACCGCGATGGTGCCGCGCGAGATGGCGGGCGAGGTGCAGACGCCCCTCACCGGCTCCGGGGCCGCTCGCCTTCGCGTGGGCGATCGGGTCTGGCTGCGCCACACCAAGGCCGGAGAGCTGAGCGAGCACCTCAACGAGTTCGCGATCGTCGACGGTGATCGCGTGACGGACATGCTGCCCACCTACCGGGGTGAGGGGCGCGTGTTCCTGTGACGATCGATACGGTTCCCGCAATCCTGCGGCGCGGCGCGAGCTGGAAGAACTGGAGCCGCCTCGAAAGCGTGCGCCCGGTCTTCGCCGCGCGGCCGTCGAGCGTCGACGAGGTCGTGGAGGTCGTGCGCTTCGCTCGTGAGCGCGGACTCACCGTCAAGACCGTCGGGGCGAGCCACAGCTTCACGGCTATCGCGGCGGCCCCCGGCATCCAGTTGGATGTCTCCGCCCTCGAGGGTCTGCTCGGCGTCGACGCGGCGCGAGCACGGGTGACCCTCGGCGCAGGCACCAACCTCTACCAGCTTCCCGCACTGCTCGCGCCGCTCGGGCTCGCCCTCGAGAACATGGGCGACATCGACCGGCAGACCGTCGCCGGAGCGACCTCTACCGGCACGCACGGCACCGGTGCGCGCTTCGGCGGCCTCGCAACCCAGATCGTAGCGGTCACCCTCGTGACGGCGGATGCCGCGGTGCTGCGCATCAGCGAGACCGAGAACCCTGAGCTGCTCCCGGCGGCCCGGCTCGGGCTCGGCGCGCTCGGAGTGCTCGTCGAGGTGACCCTGCAGTGCGTGCCCGCGTTCCTGCTTGAAGCCGTCGAACGCCCTGCCGGGTTCGACGAGGTGCTCGACGGCCTGGACCAGCGTGCCACGTCGGTCGACCACTTCGAGTTCTACTGGTGGCCGCACACCGACGGCGTGATGACGAAGAGCAACTCGCGGCTTGCCGGCGACGCCGAGCGGAGGCCGATCGGCGCGGTCTCGGGCTGGCTGGAGGACCGCCTCATGAGCAACACCTTCCTTGCACTCGTCTGCAACGTCGGACGCATCGTGCCGGCGGCGACGCCGTCGATCAACCGCTTCGCGACCAGGGCCTACGGCAATCGGTCGTACAGCGACCATTCGCACGAGGTCTTCGTGAGTCCGCGCACGACGCGTTTCCGCGAGATGGAGTACGCGATTCCTCGTGAGGCGATACCGGATGCCCTGCGCGACATCCGCCGACTGATCGAGTCCCGCGACTGGCGCATCTCCTTTCCCGTCGAGGTGCGCGTCGCGGCCGCCGACGAGAACTGGCTGTCGACCGCCGAGGGCCGGGACTCAGGATACATCGCCGTGCACCGCTATTTCCGCGACGACCACGAGCAGTATTTCCGCGCGGTCGAGGAGGTATTACGTGCATACCGCGGCAGACCGCACTGGGCAAAGATCCACTACCAGGATGCGGCCTCCCTTTCCGAGCTCTACCCGCATCACGGCGATTTCATCGGCGTGCGGGATCGCCTCGACCCGGAGCGGCGGTTCACGAACCCATACCTCGACCGGGTGCTCGGCGCCTGACGGCGTGCGCGCCTAGCTGACGTGCACGGCGGGTCGCCGCTTGACGTCTCGCTCCGACTCGCGCAGAACTTCGCGGGTGACCGGCGCCACCTCGCCGCCCCCCGTGACGAGGAACTTGAACATGTTGGAGATGGGGTTTCCCTCTGTCCATTCGAAGTAGATGGTCGGCACGATTCCTGTCGCGTCCCGGATCTCGAGCAGCACCGCGGCGAGCGTGTTCGGGATGTTGCCGCTGTTGACCTCGAGCACGCGGTATCCGTGCTTCATGAGCCCGCGCACGGTGAGATCCTCCTCGAAGTCTGAAGAGTCCGCGTGATGAACCTCGAGGAAGATGGTTCGCGAGCGCTGCGGAATGTGGCTGAAGCGCCGTTCATCGACGTCCTTCTCGTGGTACTCCTTGGCGCTTCCGTCATCCGGTTCGTTCGCGATGATTCGGATGACGCCGTGCTCGGCATCCTCGCGCACGAAGGCCAGCGCGGTCTCATCGAGGTCCACCGAGGTCGCGCGTAGCTGGAACGACCGCTGCACCCTGGACACGATGGAGATCACGATGATCCCGACGATGAAGAGGGCCGCGATTCGCAGGCCGTCCGGGCGCTCGATCATGTTCACGATGGTCGTGTAGACGAATACGAGGGCGATCGCGGCAAACGCGATCGTCCGTTTGCGCTGCTTCTTGCGGCGGGCGGAGAGGGTGACGGCCACGGATGCCGAGGTGATGAGCACCAGCACGCCGGTCGCGTAGGCACCACCCTGGGCGTCCACGTTGGCCTGGAAGACGACCGTGATGAGGAAGGCGATCGCGGTGAACACGAGCACGAGCGGCCGCACGCCGCGAGCCCAGTTGGGCGCCATCCCGTAGCGCGGCAGATAGCGGGGCACGAGATTGAGAAGCCCGGCCATCGCAGAGGCGCCGGCGAACCAGAGGATGCAGATGGTGCTGATGTCGTAGGCGGTGCCGAAAATTGAGCCGAGATATCGGTGAGCGAGGTAGGCGAGCGCGCGGCCGTTCGCTTCGCCACCCGGCTTGAACGCGACCTGGGGGATGAGGAAGGTCGTCACGAGGCTCGAGGTGATGAGGAAGGCGCTCATGGTGATCGCTGCCGTCGTGAGAAGTCGACCGGCGCCCTTGATTCGGCCGACAGGATGATCGGGGGTGTCGCCCGGCCTGCCGGTGATCTGCGGCAGGACCGCGACACCGGTTTCAAATCCGGAGAGCCCAAGCGCGAGCTTGGGGAACACGATGAGGGCGATGCCGATGATGAGCAGAGGGTTGCCGTTCACGTTGGGCTGTCTCAGGAGTGCGGACCACCAGTTCGTCACGACGAGGGGCTGTTCGGCAACGTGCGCGATCGACACCACGATGACCACCACGTTGAGCGCGAGGTAGACGGCAACGAGCACCACGGCGATGCCGATCGCCTCCTTGAATCCGCGCAGGAATACTCCACCGAGAAGCGCGACGAGCACGAGGGTGATCAGTACTTGATTGCCGTGGAACCACGCGGGGGCGAAGGGATTCTCGATGGCGTGAGCCGAGGCATCCGCAGCGGAGAGCGTGATGGTGATCATGAAGTCGGTCGCCGCGAAACCCAGCAGCACCAGCACGAAGAGCTTGCCAGCCCACCACGGCAGGAGTCTCTCCAGCATCGCGATCGATCCGGAGCCCTTGAAACTCTCCCGTGCAACGCGGCGATAGACCGGAAGCGCTCCGAGCAGGGTGAGCAGCACGAGCACGATCGTGGCGAACGGCGAGAGGAGCCCGGCGGCGAGGGCCGCGATCGCGGGCTGGTAGCCGAGCGTGGAGAAGTAGTCGACGCCGGTGAGGCACATGACCCGCCACCACGAGTGGGTCTTCTCCGCGCTCTCGGCGTGCGGTCCCTGGTGCGTGCCCCTGCGGTCGACCAGTCCCTGCAGGAGCCAACGGCGGATACCGCTGGATGTCGTGGTCGTCACAATCCCAATCCTGCCAGTTCGTTAGATGGTGAACAGTGAGTGAAGAGGGCGGCCGGGCAGCTTCGCCCGTCCGCGGAACTCCGTGATCTCGAGCGCCACGGCGATTCCCGCCACCGACCAGCCGGCTGCCTCGATCAGCGAGCAGCTCGCCGCCAGAGTCCCGCCGGTGGCGAGAACGTCGTCGATGAGCAGCACGCGCGCGCCGAGCGGGAGCTCGTCCGGATGGAGCTGCAGCGTCGTGCTGCCGTACTCGAGGTCGTAGTCCTGCGAGAGGACGGCACGGGGGAGCTTCCCCGGCTTGCGGATCATGACGAGGCCGTGGGCGCCGGCATAGGCGGCGCTCGCGGCGAGCACGAAGCCTCGGGCCTCGACACCGGCGATCGCGTCGAAGGCGCCCGCGAAGGGTTCGAGGAGTGCCTCGGTCACGGTGCGAAGGGCCGCTCCGTCCGCGAAGACGGGCGTCAGGTCGCGAAAGATCACCCCGGCACGCGGAAAGTCGGGAATGACGCGGCTCAGGCGCCCGATCGCCTCCTGCGCTGCCTCAGACGGCATCCGTTGTCCTCCAGGTTGTGCTCGAGCCGTAGACGGCCGCGCTGCCATTGTCGCACCGCAACCGGTGAGGCGACGCCACAGATCGGAGTCAGGAACTCTGCCTCCGAAGGGTGATCGAACCGAGAATGACGGCGCCGATCGCATACGCGGCGATCGCGAGAAGATTGCCGCCGACGTAAGCGGCGTCCTGGGTATCGGCCGCGACCGCGTTCAACGCGTCGATCGCGTGGGAGAGCGGCAGCCAGTCCGAAATGGCACGGAGCACGTCTGGAAGCTGGTCGCGCGGAAGAAACACTCCCCCGAGCAGTACCTGCGGCAAGACGAAGATCGGCATGAACTGCACGACCTGGAATTCCGTGCGGGCGAACGCACTGGCGAGGAGCCCCAGCGTCGTGCCGAGCACGGCATCCGCGAGCGCGACGGCGAGGAGAAGCCAGACCGAACCCTTGATCGTGAGGCCGCACACCCAGATCGAGAAGCCGACCGCAACGGCGGCCTGCACGATGGCGAGAAGGCAGAAGGCGAGCGTGTATCCGAGGATGAAATCGCCCTTGCCGAGCGGCATCGTCAGCAGACGCTCGAGAGTGCCCGATCGTCGCTCGCGAAGGGTGGTGATGCTCGTGACGAGGAACATGATCGTGAAGGGAAACAGAGCCAGCATCGCCGGGCCGACCCGTCCGAACACCGGCGTGTTGACGAACAGCCACGACATGAGGCCGATGAGCAGGCTCGGAACGATGAGCAGCAGTCCGATCGTGCGCGGGTCGTGCGCGATCTGAGCCAGCACGCGACCGGCGGTGGCAAAGGTGCGGCCGAAGCTCATGACGCCTCCCCTGTGCTGTGTCGGTGCTCGACCAGGCGCAGGAACGCCTCTTCCGCGTCATCCGCCCCGGTGAGAGCGAGCAGCCCCTTCGGAGTCTCGTCCGCCAGCAGCATGCCGTCGCGCATGAGAAGTAGTCGGTCGCAGCGAGTCGCCTCGTCCATCACATGACTCGAAACGAGCAGCGACGTGCCGTGCTCGGCCAGGCGGCGAAAGAGCCCCCACAGCTCGACCCGCAACACAGGGTCGAGCCCGACGGTCGGTTCGTCGAGCACGAGGAGTTCTGGCGAGCCGATGAGCGCGGCCGCCAGCGAAACCCGGCTCTGCTCTCCACCGGAGAGGGAGCCGACGAGCCGATTCGCCTGGGGGACAAGATCGGTCGCGTCGATCACCCGATCGACCTCCGAGCGGTCGGCGCCCATCACCGCACGAAAGTAGCGGAGATTCTGCCGAACGCTGAGATCGTCGTACACGCTCGTCGACTGGGTGACGTAGCCGACCCGGCGGCGCAAGCCGGCGGTGCCGGCGGGGCTGCCGAGAACCTCGATCGATCCGGACGCGATCCTCTGCACTCCGACGATCGAACGCATGAGAGTCGTTTTTCCCGATCCGCTCGGTCCGAGCAGGCCGACGACAGCGCCGCGCGGAACGGAGACGGTCACGCCGTGGAGCACCTCCTGCTTGCCACGATCGACTCGCAGGTCACGCGCCTCGATGGCGGGCTCGCTCGTTTCGCTTTCCACGAGGCGAGCATAAACCCGCGCTCGGAGTTCGCTCGGAGCTTGCCGCGAACCAAGCGAGAGCGGAGGACTCCTTGGTTATAGTTGTAGCGCCGCACGGCGCACCCAAGAGAGAGCAGCAATGGAACTTCTCATCATCGTAGGCATCATCGTCCTGCTCGTCGTCATCGTCGGCATCTACCTGTGGTCGACCTACAACGGTTTGGTGCGACTCAATGTTCGAGTCGACGAAGCGTGGAGCGACATCACGGTCCAGCTCAAGCGCCGGGCCGACCTGATCCCGAACCTCATCGAGTCCGTCAAGGGCTATGCCGCGCACGAGAAGGGCGTCTTCGAGGCGGTGACCAAAGCCCGGGCGGAGTCGATCAGCGCGAGCACACCGGCGGATGCCGCCGTCGCGGAGAACCACATGCAAACCGCCCTCAAGAGCATCTTCGCGGTCGCCGAAGCATATCCGCAGCTGCAGGCGAGCCAGAACTACCTCCAGCTGCAGGGTGAGCTCGTCGACACGGAAGACAAGATCCAGGCTTCCCGTCGCTTCTATAACGGTGGTGTGCGCGAGATGAACACCAAGGTCAAAACCTTCCCGAATACTCTGTTCGTGCGCAATCTCGGTTTCACGGAGCGCGAGTTCTTCGAGGTGGCCGACTCGGCGGCGATCGCGGAACCCCCGCGCGTGCAGTTCTGAATCCCGCCGGTTGACCAGCGAGTGTCTGAATACCCGCCCGATCTCCCACTGAACTGAGCGAACCATGTATCGCGCCATAGCGAAGAACAAACGCAACACCGTATTCATCATCCTGCTGTTCCTGGTCATTATCGGTGGGCTGGGAGCGCTCGCCGGTTACGTCTATCGCAGCTGGTCGATCTCGATCATCGTGCTCGTGGTCGCCACGGGTTACGCGCTCATCCAGTACTTCGCCGCGAGCAGGCTTGCCGTGTCGATCTCGGGCGGGCGGGAGATCCAGAAGTCCGACAATCCGCGGCTGTACCGCATCGTCGAGAACCTGTCGATCACCGACGGCCTGCCGATGCCGAAGGTCTATATCGTCGACGACCCAGCGCCGAACGCCTTCGCGACCGGGCGGGACCCGCAGCACGCCTTCGTGGCCGCGACGACGGGACTGCTCGACCTCATGGACGACTCGGAGCTCGAGGGCGTAATGGCCCACGAGATGGGTCACGTGCAGAACTATGACACCCGTGTCTCCATGATCGTCTTCGGTCTCGTCGTTGCCATCGGATTCATCGCCGACCTGTTCCTTCGCTTCGCATTCTTCGGCGGCGGTCGCAGCAATGACCGCGGGAACGGCGGGGGAGGCGGCGGCAACCCCGTCGTGCTCGTCTTCGGTCTCGTCGCAATGATCATCGCGCCGCTCGTCGCCGCCGGCGTGCAGGCCGCCATCTCGCGACAGCGCGAATACCTCGCCGATGCCACGAGTGCCATGACGACCAGGAACCCGGATGCTCTGGCGAGCGCCCTTGAAAAGCTCGCCCAATACGCCCGCCCCATGCGACGACAGAACAGTTCGATGTCGCATCTGTGGATCTCCGACCCGAACAGGCCAGGCATCATGAGCCGACTCTTCAGCACTCACCCGCCGATCGCCGATCGCGTGGCCCGGCTGCACCGGATCGGCGGCGAGTTCTAGCCTGCGTGGTCAGGCCGGGATCGGGCGGACGCCGAGTTCAGCGGCGACGGCACTCGAGAGATCCCCGCGCGCCATGACCTCGATGCCGTCGAGCCCCTGCCAGGCGCTGGTCTCCCGCAGCAGCGCTGAGAGCCGCGCGGCTGTGTCCGATGGGGCCGCCGCTTCGGTCCACGCGGACTGGACGCGCAGAACACGGTTCTGCCGGTCGCTCTTGAGGTCCACGCGACCGACGAGCCGGTCGTCGATAAGCAACGGCATCGTGTAGTAGCCGAAAATCCGCTGCGCTGCGGGTGTGTAGATCTCGATGCGGTAGCGCAAGCCGAACATCCGTTCGGTGCGCTCGCGTTCCCAGACGACCGGATCGAAGGGCGACAGGAGGGCGGTCGCGTCGACTCGTCGCGGGATGCGGGCGTCGCGGTGCAGCCAGGCCGCACGGTTCCAACCATCCACGGTGACCGGAAGAAGCTCTCCGGCATCCACCAGGTCATCGAGCGCGGCCTTTGCGGGCGCCTGCTTGAGACGGAAGTAGTCGGCCAGGTCGCGCAGTGTGCCGATGCCGTGGGCGCGGGCCGAGATGCCCAGGAGCCTGCGGACCGCGTCCTCCCGCGACACCGAAGCACCCAGGACGCTGTCGGGCAGCACGGACTCCGCGAGCGCGTAGGTGCGCTCGAAGCGTGTTCGGCCAGCGGTGACGACATCGCCGAAACGGAAGAGATATTCCAGGCCGGCTTTCACGTCCGACCAGCCCCACCACGGCCCACTGCGCCTGTTCGCGTCGTGCTCGATCTGGCTGGCCGCGAGCGGGCCCTTCGCCGCCAGTTCGAGTTTCAGCCAGTCGAGCATCGCGGTATTGGACCGCACCCAGCCGTCCGGTTTCGTGCCGTAGCGCTCCCGGTTGTCGTCCATGCGCCAGCGGAACAGGGGCCATGATTCGACCGGGATGATTGCCGCCTCGTGGGCCCAGTACTCGATGTAACGGCTCTTCTTCGCGAAGGTGAGCCGGTCGAGGTCGGCCTTGTCGTAGGCGCCGAGGCGCGCGAACAGCGGCAGGTAGTGACTGCGTTCGAAGACATTGACGGAGTCGAGCTGTAGCAGCCCGAGTCGATCGATGGCCAGGTTGAGTTGCCGGGTACCGGTGGTCTCGGGGTGCGATCGGCCGAATCCCTGGGCGGCGAGCGCGATACGTCGGGCCTGTGCCGCTGAAACCATCTGAACCATCGCTAGCGACCTTAGCGGCCGCCACCGTCATGGCGTGTGGCCGGCCTCGGGCAGCGACAGGACATCGACCACGCTGCGGAGGATGTGGTGGTGCGGATGCTTCGCCAACTCGTCTCGGCCGACCGCACCGGTCAGCACCCCGACGCCGACCACGCCGGCGTTGCGCGCGGCCAGGAGGTCCACGATCGTGTCGCCGGCGGCGAGCACGGCCCGCACATCCGTGACGCCGGTCTTCTCCATCGCGTGATGGATGAGGTACGGCGCCGGCCGCCCTGCCGTGACCTCCGAGGTCGTGACCACCGCATCCAGCAGGTGCGCACTCCCCACCCCGACGGTCCACCCCAGTGATTCCAGCAAGGGTGTCGCGACCTCGTCGGAAAAGCCGGTGGTCAACGCGACCGCGATTCCGCGCATTCGTAATTCCCGCAGCGTGTCTTCCACGCCCGGAAGTGCGACGGGCGGGTTCTCGCGGTAAGAGCGGGCCAGGATCTCGAGGAAGCGGCGGAACGCGGCATCCACCGTTGCGGGACCCGGGGACACTCCGCCGAGTTCCATGAGGGCCGCGATGGCGCTGGACTTTTCGGTACCCATCCACCGCTGCAGGTCCGGCTCGCTGACCGTCGCACCCGTCTCTCGCACGCTCTCCTCGAGGGCGACGTAGACGAGCCCGTGGTCGTCGATGGTCGTTCCGGCCATGTCGAACGCCACGAGTTCGATCATCGTTCACCCCTATCCCGCTTGTTGCCCTGACTGCTCGTACAACCAAGCAGTGCACGGTGAACCGGTCGTGAACGGCACGCGAATTCATGGTCTGTGCGCGACCTTCGGCTTGACGCGTCCCCGGATCATCCGCATGGTCGATAGTCGTGACATCTCAAAATCGAGTCTTGGCCGAGAGCGACGTACTGATCGTTGGAGCCGGAATCGTCGGCCTCTCCCACGCTTCCGAGGCCGTGCGGCGCGGCCTCACGGTGACGGTGATCGATCGGGACAGCCGGGCCGTCGGCGCGTCGGTGCGCAACTTCGGGCACTGCTGCGTGACGGCGCAGTCCGGCGAGCTACTGGAGCTCGCCATGGTCGCCCGCGAGCGCTGGTTGCACTACAGCGACCTCACTGGGTTCTTCTCGACTTCCGCCGGTGCCCTCGCGGTGGCCCGCAGCGCGGACGAGCTGGCCGTGCTCGATGAACTCTCGGGACAGCGCGAGAGCGGCCAGGTGCAGCTGCTCACGGCGTCCGAGGTCAATGAGCGACTGTCGGCAGACACGGAATCGATCGTGGGCGGCGCACTCCTGCGTGACGACCTGAGGGTCGATCCGCGCGAGGCGGTCGGCAAACTGGCGGCCTGGCTCGAGGCGCAGCCGGGGGTGCGGTTTTTCTGGCGTACCTCGTACCTCGGCGCGCATGGCCCGAGTGCTGCGACGTCGCGCGGCGTAGTTCGCGCGTCGCGCACTTTCGTGTGCGTCGGCCACGACCTGGACTATCTGTTCCCCGATCTGGCCGAGGAACACGAGGTCCGGCGATGCGGCCTGCAGATGGCGCGCGTCGAGGCGCCCCGCGGCATTCGGATCGGCCCGGCAGTGCTCACTGGGACCTCGATGCTGCGCTACCCGGCCTTCACCGAGACCGACGCCTCGGTCGCGCTCCGTTCGAGGATCACGGCGGACGATCCGGAGCTCATCGACATCGATGCCAACGTCATGTTCACCCAGCGACCGGACGGTTCGCTCATCGTCGGGGACAGCCACCGCTACGACGCGACGATGGATCCGTTTCAGCAGGAGTCGACGTCCGAACTGCTGCTTGCCCGCGTGGCGCAGGTGCTCGGCGTTGAATCGTTGCGGGCGGTCGAACGCTGGCAGGGGGTCTACGCGTGGAGTCCGCAGCACCCGTACCTCGTGGCAGAGCCGTCGCCCGGAGTCTGCTCCGTCTCGATAACCTCCGGGGTCGGCATGACGATCTCGTTCGGCCTCGCCGCAGCCGTCTTCGACCGATTCGACTGAGCGAGCCGGCGACGGGCGGATAGTCGATCTCCGTTGTCCTTCCGTTCACCAAACGGCTCCCGGCGTGTAATCGGGCGACGAAACGATTCCACAAGGTCATCTTCCGGTATCCGATAGTTCGCTCCACAGCGTGAACGACCGGGGGTGGCATTATGGAGGATTCCTTGATCAGCAAGCGTCACTTTGCAGGCATCGCGATCGCGGCGGCCGTCGCGATCTCACTCACCGCGTGCGCCGGAAACGGCAGCACCAACGCTGCGAGCACGGCGAAAGTGGACGCGGCGAAGGCCACCAGTGCGGCCGATGTCGGAGGACTGAGCGCCCTCGTTACCGCGGCGAACGCGGAGGGCCAGCTCAACGTCATCACCCTCCCGCCGTCCTGGGCGAACTACGGCAAGATCATCGCGGGCTTCCAGGCCAAGTACCCGAAGATCACGATCAACTCGGCGAACCCGGATGGTTCGAGCGCCGATGAGGTAGCTGCCGCCAAGTCCCAGAAGGGGCAGACCACGGCACCCGACGTCTTCGACATCGGCACCGCCGTCCTCAGCAAGAACCTCGACCTCGTCGCGCCGTACAAGGTCGCGAACTGGGCGGATATCCCAACGGACTTCAAGGACCCCAGCGGCAAGTGGTACTACGACTACACCGGCCTCATGTCGGTCGGCTACGACTCCAAGGTGATCAAGAGCGCACCCAAGTCGATCGACGACCTCCTCGGCGCCGACTTCAAGGGGAAGGTCGCGATCAAGGGTGACCCAACGCAGGCCAACGAGGCTGCGAGCGCCGTGTACATGGCGGCCCTGCAGAGCAAGGGGACCGCGGACGACGTTCAGCCCGGTATCGACTTCTTCGGCAAGCTCAAGAAGGCCGGCAACTTCCTCGCTGTGACACCGACCCAGGCGACAGTGGCCTCAGGTGAGACTCCCGTCGTGATCCAGTGGAGCTACAACAACCTCGCCTGGGGCACGGCTGGCGGGGCGACCGGGAACTCCAACTTCAAGACGGTCGTCCTCCCGGGCGTCGCCGTCGGTAGCTACTACAACCAGGCCATCAACGTGGACGCCCCTCACCCGGCCGCCGCGCGACTGTGGGAGGAGTACATCTACAGCCCAGAGGTGCAGAACCTGTTCCTCGCGTCGGGTGCCTACCCGGCGACTCTTGCCGCCATGGTGAAGAACAAGACGGTCGACCAGAAGGTGCTCGACACCGTCGGTGCTGCTCCGTCCAACTTTGTCCAGCTCACGGCCGACCAGGCCACCAAGGCGGGCACCCTGCTCGCCTCCAAGTGGGCCGCGGCGATCGGCTGATCCGACGATGACGACTGTCGCAACTCCGCTTGCGCCAGCAGCCACCACGAGCGGCGCCGGGGTCACTCCCCGGCGCCGCAGCGTGGTTTGGCTGGGCCTGGCTCCGTTCGCCGCCTATGTTCTGCTGTTTCTGGCCATTCCGGCCGTGCTGGCCGTCGCCAGCGGATTCTTCGACAACGCCGGCGCGTTCACCTTTGCCAACCTGGCCGCATTCGCCGACCCCAACATCCTCAAGGGCTTCCTCTCATCCATCTGGATTTCGGCGCTCACGGCCGTGATCGGAGCGGTCATCGGAGCCATCGTCTGCTTTGCGCTGCTCGGCACGAAGTCGAACGGATTTCTGCGCACGACGGTGGACTCCGCGAGCAGCGTGCTCGCTCAGTTCGGCGGCGTGATGCTCGCGTTCGCGTTCATCGCGACGATCGGCCAGCAGGGGCTTCTCACCAAGTGGCTGATTTCGATCGGCGTCACGGACAACGTCTTCACTAATTTCAACAGCGGTGGCCCGCTGCTCTATCAGATCCCCGGCCTTGTGATCCCGTATCTCTATTTCCAGGTCCCGCTCATGGTGCTCACGTTCATGCCGGCAATGGAAGGGCTGAAATCCACCTGGGCCGAGGCGAACGCGACCCTCGGCGGAACGCGATTCACCTACTGGACCCGCATCGGGATGCCGATCCTCGCGCCCGCGTTCTTCGGTAGCCTGATCCTCCTGTTCGCCAACTCGTTCTCCTCGTACGCCACCGCCGCGGCTCTCGTCTCGCAGGGCGGCATCGTGCCATTGGCGATCAAGCAGCAGCTCACGAGCGAGACCGTCGTCGGCGTCGCCAACGTCGCGGGGGTGCTCGCTCTAGGAATGGTGGTCGTCATGATCGTGCTGATGACCGCATATGCCGCCCTCCAGCGTCGCGCGTCGAGGTGGCAGCGATGACCGTCGCCAACGCCACGACTTCCGACCTCATCGCGCCGAAACCAGCTCGGCGTCGAGTGGGGTCACGGAGCTTCGCGCCTGAACCGGGGGCCGCGACCCGCTGGATCATCCTCGCGCTCGTCGGCGTGGTCTTCCTCGTGCCGATCGTCGCGATGATCGAGTTCTCGCTCCGTGTCGGCCAGCCGGTCAATGGCGTGCAGCGGTACGGCGTGCAGCACTTCGTCGCCGTGTTCGATCCGGCGAACGCCAGCGCCTACGGCGTGCTGTTTCAGGGCATCGGCAACTCGCTGGGCATCTGCGTGCTCACGGTGATCATCGTGCTCGTGCTGCTGTTGCCGACGATGATCCTCGTGGAGCTCAAGTTCCCGAAGCTCCGGCGCGCGTTGGAGTTCGTCTGCATCATCCCTGTCACGATCCCGTCGATCGTGCTCGTGGTCGGGTTCGTGCCCGTCTATTCCGTCGTCGCGCGCATCTTCGGCAGCTACCCGTGGACCATGGCCTTCGCGGTCGGCATCATCGTGCTGCCCTATGCCTACCGTCCCATCGCGGCGAATCTCGCCGCTGTCGAGGTGCTCACCCTCAGCGAGGCCGGTCGATCGTTGGGGGCCGGGTGGGGGAGCGTGCTTGGCCGGGTGATCCTGCCCAACCTGCGCCGCGGCATCCTCTCGTCGTGCTTCATCACGATCGCGGTCGTGCTCGGCGAGTACACGATCGCCTCGTTCCTCAGCCAGAACACCTTCCAGACGGCTCTCGTGCTGCTGCAGCACACGGATCCCTTTGTCGCTGTGATCTTCGCGGTGTTCGCCCTCATCTTCGCTTTCGTACTTCTCTTGCTCATCGGACGCCTCGGTTCCGCCGCCCCCGGCAGCACCAGGCGCAATCGGAGGACCGCAGCATGACAACCACCACTCGCGTCGGGTCGGCCGCGACATCACTGGCGGCGCGCGAAGGCGCAACCGTGGAACTCCGCAACGTCGTCAAGGATTATGCGGGCCACCGGGCCCTCACCGGCGTGAACCTCTCCATGGCGCCGGGGGAGTTCATCGCGCTCCTCGGCCCGTCCGGCTGCGGAAAGACGACCGTGCTTCGGGCGCTCTCCGGCCTTGAGAGCATTTCGGATGGCCGCATCCTGGTCGACGGAGCTGACGTCGCCAATACGCCGGTCAACAGGCGCGACATCGGCATGGTGTTCCAGGCGTATTCGCTCTTTCCGCACATGACCGTGAGGCAGAACGTCGAGTTCGGGCTCCAGATGCGCAAAGTGGATGCCGCGAGCCGTCGCGCTCGCGCGGCGGAAGCCCTCGAAATGGTCGGCCTCGGTCGCCTCGGAGCGCGCTACGCTCACCAGCTGTCCGGCGGACAGCAGCAGCGCGTCGCTCTCGCCCGCGCCCTGGTCACGCGCCCGAGGGTGCTGCTGCTCGACGAGCCGCTTTCCGCCCTGGACGCCAAGGTGCGCGTGCAACTGCGCGACGAGATCCGTCGCATCCAGACCGATCTGGGCATCACGACGCTCTTCGTCACGCACGATCAGGAGGAAGCCCTCGCGGTGGCCGACCGGGTCGCGGTGATGCGCGACGGCAACATCGAGCAGGTCGGCACCCCGGAAGACGTCTACACGCAGCCAGCCACGTCGTTCGTCGCGACGTTCGTCGGCCTCAGCAACGCGGTCGATGGCGAGCTGACCGGCGCGGGCGTAACGGTGTTCGGCGCGACGCTTCCCCTGCTGGGGACGGGCCCGGAGAACGGTCAGGTGACGGCGTTCATCCGGCCGGAGGACATCTCATTCGCGGCGCGAGGAATTCCGGCGACGGTGGTCGTGTCGAGCTTTCTGGGATCGCTCAGACGCACCCAGGTGCGACTGGACGACGGCACTCTCCTGTTCGTGCAGCACGACGTGCAAACGCGCCCGGTCACCGGCGAGACGGTGCATCTCGAGTTGCGCGGAAGGGCCGTTGCGGCCAGTGCGCGACAGTCCTGATTCCATACCGCTCGGCGTATACGTGCCGTCGTAGACTGACCGGGTGACGTTCGGAAGACGAAGGACCGCCGCTGCCGGGCTCGACTCCGCGCAGGCACATGCGGCCAGGGATCCGGCCGAGGCGGCCATTCCCCCCGGCGTGCGCATAGCGGGCGCGTGGTCGTGGCGCATTCTCGTAATCCTCGCGGTCATCGGTGTCTTCATCTTTCTGGTGATACAGCTGCGCGAGATCGTGGTGCCATTCATGGTCGCCCTTCTTCTCGCCGCGCTTCTCGTGCCCTTCGTGCAGTTTCTGCAGCGTCATCGCTGGCCGAAATGGCTCGCAGTGGCCCTAGCCGAGATCGGGCTGATCGCGATCGTTGCCGGGCTCGTCGTGCTGGTCGTTCTCCAGGTTCGCAGCGGGTTCCCCGACCTGCAGAAACAGACCGTGCTCGCCTACACCCACTTCAAGCAGTTTCTGCTTGATTCCCCCCTGCACCTGACGAATTCGGATCTCAACAATTACCTCGGCCAGGCGCTGGCGACCATCCAAAAAGACAGCCAGGCGCTCGTGTCCGGAGTCGTCTCGGTCGGTTCGTCGGCTGGCCGTTTCCTGGCCGGCGTTCTGCTGACGCTCTTCGCGACCCTGTTCATGCTCATCGATGGCCGGGGGATCTGGGCCTGGTTCGTTCGGCTCTTTCCCCGCACCGCGCGCCGGGCCGTCGACGGCTCAGCACGCGTGGGCTGGGTCACCCTCACCAACTTCGTTCGTGTGCAGATCTTCGTGGCGTTCGTCGATGCGGTAGGCATCGGTCTCGGTGCCTGGATCCTCGGACTTTTCTTCGGCGGATTCCCGCTCGTCATCCCGATCGGTGTCGCGGTCTTCCTCGGCTCCTTCATCCCGGTGGTCGGCGCGGTCCTCACCGGCGTGCTCGCGGTTTTCATCGCTCTCGTCTACCTCAATCCCTTCGCTGCCGTGATCATGCTCGGCATCGTCATCCTCGTGCAGCAGATCGAGGGCCACGCGCTGCAGCCGTTCGTGATGGGCACGGCGGTCAGGGTGCATCCTCTCGCGGTTGTCTTCGCGGTCGCCGCCGGCGGATTCCTTGCAGGCATTCCCGGGGCCCTCTTCGCCGTTCCCGTCGTCGCGACCCTCAACGTGATGATCAACTACATCGCGCGCGGCGAGTGGCGCACGATACCGAACCCAACCCTGAAGGATGCGCTGCGCGATGCCTGAGACCACACTGGCAGGCCCAAGCCTCGCCGACTTCGAGCGCGCCAGATCCGTGGTCTCGCGCGTCGCGGAGATCACGCCGATGGAGACGTCGCGGTTCCTCGCAGAACTGCTCGGTTCTCCGGTATTTCTCAAGTGCGAGAACCTGCAGCGCACCGGCTCCTACAAGATCCGCGGAGCCTACAACCGCCTCGCTCGCCTCTCCGAAGAAGAAAAGGCGAGGGGGGTCGTAGCGGCATCCGCGGGCAATCACGCGCAGGGCGTCGCATTCGCCGCGCGAGAGCTCGGCATAGCCGCGACGATCTTCATGCCCGTCGGCGTCGCCCTGCCGAAACTGCAGGCGACCCGCAACTATGGCGCCGACGTGGTGCTGCGTGGCCACACGGTCGAGGAACCGCTTCGGGCCGCCGCGGAGTTCGCGGCATCCACCGGTGCCGTGCTCATCCCGCCCTTCGACCACGCGGATATCGTGGCCGGTCAGGGAACGCTCGGTCTCGAGATCTTCGACCAGGTCCCGGATCTCGACACGGTCGTCGTTCCGATCGGCGGAGGTGGACTCATCGCCGGCGTCGCGAGCGCCCTCAAGCAGCGCTTCGCCCTCGCGGGCCGCACCGTGCGCATCGTGGGAGTGCAGGCGGAGAATGCGGCTGCCTACCCGGTCTCACTGCGCAACGGCGTGCCGACGGAGATCACGATCACGCCCACGATCGCCGACGGCATCGCGGTGAGCAAGCCCGGCATCCTCAACTTCGACATCATCAAGGAGGCCGTCGACGAGGTCGTCACGGTGACCGACGACGATATCGCGAGGGCAATGCTCGTGCTGCTCGAGCGCGCGAAGCTCGTCGTCGAGCCGGCGGGCGCGGTATCCGTGGCGGCGATCATGACCGGTCAGGTATCGAACTCCGGGAAGACCGTGGCCATCCTCAGCGGCGGCAACATCGACCCGCTGGTCATGGAGCGTGTCATATCGCGCGGACTCGCAGCATCGGACCGCTACCTCAAGCTGCGGCTCATGCTGCCAGACCGCCCCGGTCAGTTGGCGCGCGTCGCGGAACTCATCTCCGAGGCGAACGCCAACGTGGTCGAGGTCTTGCACACCCGGCACGGTCGCAATGCGCTGATCAGCGACGTCGAGATCGAGCTGAGTGTGGAGACGCGCGGTCCCGAACACGTCGATCGGGTGCTCAGCCACCTCATCGAGGCGGGATATGACCCCCGCGTCGACTTCTGAGCTCTCACGCCCGCATTTGATCCACTTTGTAACGACTGCGCCCGCTCGCGCCAGCACAAACGTTCCAAAGTGGATCTATTACCGCGGCACGGCTATGGGGTGTAGGTCTCGACCTTTTCGATCTCGACCGTGATCTCTTTGCCGTTCGGTGCGACGTAGCTCGTGCTCTCGCCGACTCTGTGGCCGAGGATCGCGGTGCCGAGCGGGCTCCCCTCGCTGTACACGTCGAGGTCACTGCTCTCTTCGCCGACGATTTCCCGGCTGCCGAGCAGGAACACGCTCTTCTCGCCGAGGATCTTCGCCGTCACGACGGTTCCCGACTGCACGATGCCGGTATTAGCGGGCGCATCGCCGACTTTGGCGTGACGCAGCAGCTCGGTGAGAACGCGGATGCGCGCCTCGATCTTGCCCTGCTCCTCTTTCGCGGCGTGGTATCCGCCGTTCTCCTTCAGGTCACCCTCTTCGCGAGCGGCCTCGATCTTCTTTGCGATCTCGATTCTGCCCTCGCCAGAGAGCTTCTCGAGTTCCGCACTTCGGCGGTCGAACGCTTCCTGTGTGAGCCAGGTTTCGGTGGTCTCGTTGGACACGGTGCGCTCCTAGGGATGGACGACCCGGGTTACGGTCCCGGGTTTTCGAGATCCGGGCCGAACGATCGGGATAAAGAAATGAGACCGGCCGCTCGGCCGGTCTCTGATCGAATTAAGCAAGTTTAGGTCAGCCAGCAACGGTAGATCAAGCCGGTTACGCCTCGTTCCGAACTCCGCACGGTCTCGGTGTAGCCGGTGGTGTAGTTGGTGGATGCCGGAATCTTCACGATGCGCCAGCCAACGATCGCGTGCGCCTCGTTCTGAACCTGCAGGGCACAACTCGCTGTTCTACCGACCGGCATCGACAGCTGGTAGCTGATGCTGACCGTGCGATCATCCACGATCTGGTGGCCGGTATCCTGCGCATCCAGGGTGCTGCCCGCCTGGTCGAGACCCGCCCAGATCACCCAGGTCACGACGACGACGGCGCAGAGAACTCCGGCGATGAGGTAGATCCAGCGGTCGCGGCGCTTCTTCTCGGGGGTCCGACCGTAGCGGGCGTCGAGCGCGGCGGCATCGGGTCGGTCGACCCGCTCGTTGGCGGTCATGGGGGCATCCTTGGCGATTAGTCTTGAACCCAAGGTTATCCGCTAAGGCCAAGGAGTCCGGTGACACTGCGTCTGCTTGCCGTGCACGCCCATCCCGACGACGAGTCGAGCAAGGGCGCTGGCACCTACGCCTACTATCGGGACCGCGGCGATGAGGTCATGATCGTGAGTTGCACGGGAGGCGAACGCGGCGACGTGCTGAACGAGGCACTCGAAGAACGCGCCATGGCCGAGCGGGACATGCCGGGGCTCCGCCGTGTCGAGATGGCCCGTGCGCAGGCCGTCGTCGGTTTCGAGCATCGTTGGCTCGGCTATCAGGATTCCGGCCTTCCCGAGGACGACGAGCCGCTGCCGCTGAACTGTTTCGCGCTGATCCCGCTGGCGATCTCCGCCGAACCGCTCGTGAAGATCATTCGCGCGTATCGGCCGCAGGTTCTCGTGACCTACGACGAGGCCGGAGGCTACCCGCATCCTGATCACATTCGCACCCACGAGGTGTCCATGTATGCCTTCGCGGCGGCGGCCGATGCGAGCAGGTATCCGGATGCCGGAGAGGCTTGGCAGATCTCCAAGGTCTATTACGACCGCATCTTCAATTTCGCGCGCATCGATGCGATGTGCCGGGTACTCGCCGCGGCCGAGCCGGAGTCGCCGTTGCTCGAACAGCTGACGGGCATGCGGGCGTGGATGCGGGATCGGCCGAACTCTGCGACCTCTCAAGTTCCGGTGGGTGACTTCCTCGAGGTGCGAGACCGTGCCCTGCGTTCGCACGCCAGCCAGGTCGCGCCGGACAGCTCGTTCTTCTTCTGGCCGAACGAGTTGCAGCGCGAGGCGTGGCCCTATGAAGATTTCGAACTTGCGAAGTCGCTCGTCGACACGACCCTTCCCGAGACCGACCTCTTCGCGGGAATCGTCAACGAACCCCAAGGAACAGCATGAACTCGATTGCCTTCACCATCATCCAGACGGCGACCGGGGTACCTCAGCCGAATTTCGACCAGAACTCCGTCACCCCCGGCTGGGTCGGCTTCGCGATCACCTTCGGCGTGGCCGCTGTCGTCGTCGCGCTCTGTATCGATCTCGTGCGTCGCGTGCGTCGCGTGCGCTACCGCGGCGAGATTCGCGAGCAACTCGAGGCCGAGCGTGCTGCGGCGGACCGGGCGGGGTCCGACAAGCCGAAGGACTGAGCGCGAGTCAGGCCAGGATCGGCGGGTTCGTCGCCACCAGGAAGATGCCCGTCCAGTGGCAGAGAAACGCCAGCAGGGTGAGCGTGTGGAAGATCTCGTGGAATCCGAACACACCGGGCACCGGATTCGGTCGCTTGAAACCGTAGACGACGGCTCCGACCGTATAGAAGAGTCCGCCGAGCAGGATGAGCGCCATCATCACGGCGTTCGCGGTGAAGAAATCGACGATGAAGGCGAGCGCGGCGTAGCCGAGCAGCAGGTAGAGGGGTACGTAGAGCCACCGTGGCGCACCGATCCAGAAGATCCGGAAGCCGATCCCCAGCAGCGCCCCGCCCCAGACCAGGGAGAGAAGCAGCACCGACTTGTTGGCGGGCAGGCTGAGCACGGTGATCGGGGTGTACGAGCCCGCGATGAGCAGGAAGATATTGGAATGGTCGAGCCGCTTGAGCAGGCGCTTGGTTTTGGGACTCCAGTTGAAGCGGTGGTAGAGCGCGGAGACGCCGAAGAGCAGTAGCGACGAGAGCACGAAAACCGCCGAACTGACTTTCGCGGCTGTCCCGCTGGCAAAGGTGATGAGAACGATGCCGAGAGCGATCGCCAGGGGGAAGGTACCGGCGTGGATCCAGCCCCGCCAGGTCGGCTTCTCCTCCAGGGGGGTGGCGGTCGACTCGTCGTCGACGAGGGGGATGCTGGGAAGCGCGCGGCCGCCGTCCTCCGCCGTGTCCGAGTCGTGCCCATCCTGGCTCATTGCGCCAGCCTATGCCCGCGCTCACAGCTCTCGCTGGGAAGAGTTCGCCCAGTTTGGACTAGCGTAGGCACGTGGCAAAACGGGAAGTTCCCTTAGGGAGAGGCATCCTCTACGGTGTCTACCAAAACCGGATCCGCCGCCGACTTACAAGCGAGGAGCTGCCTCGGCACGTCGCGATGATCCTCGACGGCAACCGTCGATGGGCGCGGCAGCGCTTTCTGGAGACCGCCGCCCACGGACATCGGGCAGGGGCCGCTAAGTTTCGCGAGTTCCTTATCTGGTGCGATGATCTCGGCATCTCGGTCGCGACGCTCTACCTTCTCTCGACGGACAATCTCTCCGGCCGCACCTCCGAGGAACTCGAGGAACTGTTCGAGATCATCGCCGATCTCGCAGAAGACCTGTCGCACTTTCGCGACTGGCGCATCCAGCATGTCGGTTCGGGCGATGGGCTGCCTGCACAGCTCGTGGCCGTGCTCAAGGCCGCCGAGGCTCGCACTAAGGACAACAAGGGCCTGCACATCAACCTCGCGGTCGGCTACGGCGGTCGGCGTGAGATCGCGGATGCGATGCGCAGCATCGTCATGCAGCACGGCAAGGACGGGGGCACCCTTGATGCCCTCGCCGAGATCCTGACGCCGGAGCTTATCGGTGACCATCTCTACACGGGTGGGCAGCCGGACCCCGATCTGGTAATCCGCACCTCCGGTGAGCAGAGGTTGAGCGATTTCATGCTCTGGCAGAGCGCGCACAGCGAGTTCTACTTCGTCGAAGCACTCGGGCCAGACCTCCGAGAGGTCGACTTCCTGCGCGCCCTGCGCGACTACGCCCGACGCCAACGACGCTACGGTAGTTGAGAAATGACGACCATAGACGACTACGCAGCGAGCTTCGGCGAAGAACCGGGGTACCTCGATTTCGCGCACGTCGGACCGCTCGCGACCTCCGTGGTCGAGGAGAGCCAGGCGCAGCTCGAGCTGCTTCGCCGCTCCCGTTTCGGCAGCCTGGCCAGCCTGGACCGGCAGGACGAGCGCGTGCGCGAGGCCGTCGGTGCCGTCACCGGGTTTCCCCCGGACCAGATCGCTTTCCAGCCCAACACCGGCACCGGTCTCATGCACGTCATGTTCGGGCTGACCGGCGGGGGGCTGTTCTCGGCAGCCGAGTTTCCCAGCATCACCTATGCCGCAGCGCGTTCGGCCGAGGCTCTCGGAGTGCTCGTGCCTATCCACCTGGACACGGCGGGCGGCCCGATCACTCCCGGCATCGTGCGCGAGCAGCTCACGCAGGGAACGGTCGCCGTTGCCGTCAGCCTCGTCGACTACCGAACCGGATATCTCACCGACATCGAGGGCATCCGTCAGGTGATCGGCGACCGCTTGCTCATCGTCGATGCCATCCAGGGCTTCGGAGTGGTGGATGCGCCATACCGGGTCGCGGATGTCGTCGCCTCCGGCGGGCAGAAGTGGGCGCGCGCCGGCTGGGGCACCGGCTTCCTCGCCCTGAGCGAGCGCGCAGCCGAACGCCTCACGCCTGTCTTCTCCGGGTTCAACTCCGCCGATGGGGATCCGCTCGACACCGTGCACACCTCGAACGTGCTCCCGCCCGTGCGCGGGGCGGGCGCCTTCACCGTCAGCCCGCCAAGCCCGATAGCCCAGGCGAGATTCGCTACGGCGCTCGAGGGCATCGCGGAGGTCGGCATTGCCGCCATCAACGCGCGCGTGGCGGAGAAGGTGTCGCGCGTGATCGAACTCGCCGACGAATATGCGGTGCCCGTGTCGTCCTCGCGGGCCGAAAACGAACGCGCGGGTATCGTCGTGCTCGAACCGGCCGTGGATCAGCTCACGGTGCTCTCGGCATCCCTCTTCAATCACGGAGTCTCGGTGACCACCCGGGCGAAAACGGTCAGGGTGAGCCCGCATGTCTCGACGGACGACGAGAGTTTCGACATGCTTCGCGCCTCCTTCACGAGCTACGCCTCAGCCATCACCGTCTGAGCAGCGGGTGAATTAATTCGCTCGTAACACAGCATCGGGCGTGTCGCGGCGAGCGTGCCAGAGGGGGAGACGTAGCGTCGGAGACATCAGGTATGGCGCCTGATCGAGACGGCCACGTAAGTTCGTTTCGAGATGTACGTTGGCCGTCACGGGACTGGATCCGAGTGCTGAGCACTCGGGGATGGAGCAAACGTGGCACTGCCCGAATACACCAAGCAGAAGACAAGCCAAACTCCCCAGTCAGATTCGCAGGCCAGAACGGCCGAGCGCACCTATGTGCTCGACACCTCGGTGCTGCTGTCTGACCCGAAGGCCATCTTCCGCTTCGCCGAACATCCCGTGGTCCTGCCGGTGATCGTGATCGCCGAGCTCGAATCGAAACGCAACGACCCGGAGATCGGCTATTTCGCGCGGCAGGCACTTCGTAACCTCGATGAATTGCGGGTGCAGCACGAGCGGCTCGATTTTCCGATCGCCGTCGGCCATGGAGGCTCGCTACGGGTCGAGCTCAACCACTCGAACATGTCGGTGCTCCCCTCCGGTTTGCAGCTGAACGACAACGACTCGCGCATCCTCGCGGTGGCTCTCAATCTTTCCAATGACGGGCTCGATGTCACCGTCGTCTCGAAGGACCTTCCCCTGCGGGTCAAGGCCGCATCGATCGGTCTCGCCGCGGAGGAGTACCGCGCAGAGCTCGCGGTCGACTCCGGCTGGACCGGAATGGCGGATATCACACTCGGTTCTGAGCAGATGGCGCAGCTCTACGACAACGAGGAGCTGGATTCGCGGCTGGTCGGCGATACGCCCATCAACACGGGTCTCGTCGTGCATTCCGATCGCGGTTCGGCGCTCGGACGCGTGACCGCCCCAGGCCGGCTGCGGCTCGTGCGCGGCGATCGCGACATCTTCGGACTGCACGGCCGCTCGGCCGAGCAGCGCCTCGCCATCGACATGCTGCTCGATCCGGAGATCGGAATCGTCTCGCTCGGTGGCCGTGCCGGTACCGGCAAGTCCGCCCTTGCGCTCTGCGCCGGCCTCGAGGCTGTGCTCGAGAAGCAGCAGCACAAGAAGATCATGGTTTTTCGCCCGCTGTATGCCGTCGGGGGCCAGGAGCTCGGCTTCCTGCCCGGGGATGCCGCGGAGAAGATGAATCCCTGGGCCCAGGCCGTGTTCGACACCCTGGGTTCAGTGGTTTCGCAGAACGTGCTCGATGAGGTGATCGAGCGCGGGATGCTGGAGGTGCTGCCGCTCACTCACATTCGTGGACGGTCGCTGCATGACGCCTTCGTGATAGTGGACGAAGCGCAGTCGCTGGAGCGCAACGTTCTGCTGACCGTGCTCAGCCGCATCGGCCAGAACTCGCGCGTCGTGCTCACCCACGATGTCGCCCAGCGCGACAACCTCCGCGTGGGTCGTCACGACGGCGTCGCCTCGGTCATCGAGACGCTCAAGGGTCACTCGCTGTTCGGCCACATCACGCTGACCCGCTCCGAGCGGTCGGCAATTGCGGCCCTCGTGACGGAGATGCTGGAGTCCAACGAACTGGCCTGACGATCGAAGCTGACAATGCGCCGACGGCTCGCCGTTCTCGCCTCCCGTCAGGGGTAGACAGCCTAGGCTCTAAGGGTGAATCCCATCGTGATTGCAGCGCTATTCGGGCTGCTGATCCTGACCATGTGGGGGTTCATCTCGCCACGCGGCCAGTGGCGTGTTCTCACCGGCTGGGGCCGCCGCGACCCGTACGCGGGCGATCCCGGGGCGATTGCGGTCGGCATCCATCGCCTGGTTGCCGCGGTCGCGCTGGTCGCGGTCGTGGCGGTCGGGATTTCGCTCTACACCGCACCCCAGCGCAGCCTCGCAAACCCCACGATTCGCACCCCGGCCAAGAGCCTCGTGTGGGGTGCGCCGGAGCCCGTCGTGGTCGATCGTGTCTTCACGCCGCTTGGAGGGCGGCCCGGCGGTCTCGTCGTGCAGCCCATCCTCGGTTACCAGAGCGTCGACGGTGCCCATCGCAGTCCCGGCTATCTGTTCAACCTCAAGAATTTCAAGCACGCCGGGACGACAAACGGTGACGGCTACATCGGGTCGGATCCGCCGGCCGGCCTCAGCGCGCTCGACATGGCCGACATAGTCGTGCAGGTGCGCGGGGACAAACGGTGCATTCCCTATCAGGTGGCCGTGGTCGAGTCGAGCACGACGATCACGGTCGGGGTCTACTACGGGCAGCCCACCGCGCCGACCGACACCAACATCGCCCATCTCGCCGAGTGTGCGACCGATGGGGGGAAGACCGATTCCACCTCGGTGCTGATCCCGATCAACCTGTCGGACGGTGTATTCGGGCGTGCCGTGCTCAACTTCGATGGTTCGCCGATCAAACAGGTGGCCCCGCCAGCCAACTGAGCGGGTCGATCAGGCCCGCGGAGGTCGCGTCATCGACAGGACGTCGAGCGCGGTGTCGAGCTGTTCGAGGGTTAGCTCGCCGCGTTGCACGAAGCCCAGGTCGATGACCGACTCGCGAATCGTGATCGCCTTGTTCACCGCGTTCTTGGCAACCTTCGCCGCGGCCTCGTAGCCGATCACCCTGTTGAGGGGGGTCACGATCGCAGGCGACGACTCCGCGAGGGCACGTGCACGCTCGACGTTGGCGCTGAGGCCATCGATGGTCTTGTCGGCAAGCGCGACGGTGGAGTTGGTGAGAAGGCGGATCGACTCGAGCAGCGCGGTGCCCATGACCGGAATGGCGACGTTCAGTTCGAAGGCTCCGGATGCGCCGGCCCAGGCGATCGTTGCGTCATTGCCGATTACCCGCGCCGCCACCATCAGGACGGCCTCGGGGATGACCGGGTTGACCTTTCCCGGCATGATGGAGGATCCCGGCTGGAGGTCGGGGATGTGCAGTTCGCCGAGTCCCGTGTTCGGGCCCGATCCCATCCAGCGCAGGTCGTTGCAGATCTTCGTGAGACTCACCGCGATAACGCGCAGAGCACCGGATGCCTCAACCAGCCCGTCGCGGGCGCCCTGGGCCTCGAAGTGGTCACGTGCCTCGGTGAGCGGAAGGCCGGCGTCGGAGGCAAGAGCGGCGATGACCTTCTGCGAGAAGCCCACAGGGGTGTTGATGCCCGTGCCGACCGCCGTACCGCCGAGAGGCACCTCCGCTACCCGGACGATGGTCGATCGCACCCGTTCGATACCGTGACGGACCTGGGCGGCATAGCCGGAGAACTCCTGGCCGAGGGTGACCGGGGTCGCGTCCATGAGGTGGGTGCGGCCCGATTTGACGACGCCCTTCCACAGTTCTGCCTTCCTCTCGAGCGAAAGCGCGAGGTGGTCGAGCGCGGGAATGAGGTCGCCGAGAAGCGCGCCCGTTACGGCGACGTGGACCGACGTCGGGAAGACGTCGTTTGATGATTGCGACGCGTTCACGTGGTCGTTGGGGTGCACCGGGGACCCCGCGAAACCGCTCGCGAGGGTTGCGAGCACCTCGTTCATGTTCATGTTCGAGGACGTTCCGCTGCCGGTTTGGTAGGTGTCCACCGGGAACTGGTCGTGGTGGCGACCGGCGATGAGTTCGTCCGCGGCCAGCACGATAGCGTCGGCGACCGTGGCATCCAGGATGCCGAGTTCCCTGTTGACGACGGCGGCCGAACGCTTGATCCGCGCGAGGGCCACGATCTGCGCCGACTCGAGACCGGAGCCAGAGATCGGGAAGTTCTCAACCGCGCGCTGGGTCTGGGCGCCATAGAGCGCCGAAACGGGAACGCGCACGTCGCCCATCGTGTCGTGCTCGATGCGGTACTGGCCTTCGGATTCCTGCGGGGAACTGCTCACGGCGCTGTGTCTTCCTTTTCTCGGTGCTGATCGGCGGCAGGCGGACGCTAGACCGCGCCCACGACGATGTCGGGAACGGCCGTGCCCTCGAGCAGCCGGTAGTTCGCGCCAACGATAGCCAGCGTACCCGCGGCGATCGCATCGCTGATCAATTCCGAGCTCTCCAGCAGCTCGGCAACAGTGTCGCGCAGATGTTCGCGTCCCACCTCGTTCGAATCGGGCTCGCCTCCGAGAGGGTCGGCCTTCTTGACCCGCTGCACTGCAGGAATGATCTTCTGGATCAGGCCGAAGATGTGCGGCGGGAGTGGAACGGAATCAGGTTGCTGCGACCCGATCGCCGCGGCCACCGCGCCGCACTCATCGTGCCCGAGCACCACGATGAGCGGCACGTTCAGAACCGCCACGGCGTATTCCAGCGAACCGAGCACGGAATCCGAAATGATCTGACCGGCATTCCGCACGACGAAAAGGTCACCGAGGCCCTTGTCGAAGATGATCTCCGCAGACAGGCGGGAGTCGCTGCATCCGAAGAGCGCAGCATCCGGCGACTGGCGGTGCACGAGCTGTGCGCGGCGCTCCACGTCTTGCCGGGGATGGCTCGGCGTGCCGGCAACGAAGCGCTCGTTTCCGCGAGCCATTTCGCGCCATGCCTGCGCCGGAGTGCGCTGTTGCTCGTTCACTGGCTGCTCCCGTTCTGGTTGGCGAGTTGCCTGCCCACTGCTTCGGCGAGGAGGGTGAACTCTTTGGTGGTCGCGGTGCCGTGAAGGACGACGCTGCTCGTGCCGACGGTCGCCGTCATGGAGTAGGCGAAGTTGCCCGTATCTTGCCCGGTTCGCTGGTCGTAGACCTTCCAGTCGAGGCCGCCAACCGTCGTGGTGCCGGTCGCGCGTGCCTTCTGCACCTGATTGGACACCCAGGTCGCGTTCGCGTCGATTCCCTGGACGAGACCGATGAACTGTGCACCTGGCGTGATGAAGCCGATGGACCAGGCCACGACGTTGTCCGAGCCCGTGGTGAGCCCGGCGGAATTCGCCGTCCAGGTCGCGGGCAGATGGGGGGCCGCGAGGGTGTTCTTCACCTGCGGCTGAGCCTGCGAGGCTACCGTGACGTAATCGATCGGCGGGCGATCGGGCTGGGCGGGGCGCACGACCACGAGCACGAGAAAGAGCACGACGGCGAGTGACGCGAGCAGCGCGAGCACGAGATTGATGAGGGACTGGTTCGACCGGTGCCGCCGCGAGCTCTCAGCCTTGCGGGCGGCTGTCTCTTCCGGGGTTTCGGGTCGACCGAGTTCCGCGACGACGCGCGGTGGACGATCGGGGGAGGTTGACACGGGCCTCAGTCGACGGATGCGGCGCGCGCCGCATCCAATCTGGCTTTCGCCCCGATCAGCCACTCCTCGCAGCGGCGGGCCAGGGCCTCGCCCCGTTCCCAGAGCGCGAGCGACTCTTCGAGCGTCGAGGAACCCTGCTCGAGGTCGTTCACCACGCGCACCAGCTCGTCGCGCGCCTGTTCGTAGCTCAGCTCTGCGACGTCATCCGCGGTACCGGGGGAAGGAGTTGCTGCCACGGCTTAACTCTACCGAGCCTTGCCGGGCGCGGTCGGCTTGGGTGTGACGGTTGTGGCCGCCGTTCCGTCGGCGAGAGTGAGGAGGAGAAGAGTGCCGACCTTGGCATCCTTTTCGCTGCGCAGCACGGCGCCACCGGGCAGCTGGGCGATCGCGTAGCCACGATCGAGCGTGCGCTGCGGCGAGAGCGCCCGCAGTTGCGAGCGCAGTTCGGCGACCCGCGTGTGCGATCGCTCGATCATGAGTTCGATGAGGTCGGCGCTGCGCGAGACGTAGCGGCCGAGTTCCTCGGCGCGCGAGTCGACGATCCACACCGCGTTGGCGAGGACGGGGCGAGACCTGAGCTGTTCGAGACGGTCGATCTCGGTCGAGACCAGCCCGGTCATCCTGCTGCCGATGCGGGAGCGCGCCTGCTGGACCCGACTCAGTTCCTCGGCGACGTCAGGGACTACGCGCTTCGCCGCGTCCGTGGGAGTTGACGCGCGCAGATCGGCAACGTCGTCGAGCAGCGGGCGATCGGCCTCGTGCCCGATGGCGCTGACGATCGGTGTGGCGCAGGCGGCGGCGGTGCGCACCAGGGTCTCGTCGCTGAAGACGAGGAGGTTCTGGAAATCGCCGCCGCCGCGGGCGACGATAATCACATCGATCTCTGGGTCAGCGTCGAGCACCTTGAGGGCAGCGGTCACTTCGGCCGAGGCGCGATCTCCCTGGACCGCCGTGTGCACGACGCGGAACTCGACCGCCGGCCAGCGCAGCTGCGCATTGCGCAGCACATCTTTTTCGGCATCCGAATCCTTGCCGGTGATGAGACCGACGCCGCCGGGTAGGAATGGCAGGCGCTTCTTGCGGTCGAGGTCGAAGAGCCCCTCGGCCTTGAGCTTGTGGCGGAGGCGCTCGAGGCGCTCGAGCAGGTCGCCGAGACCGACATGGCGCATCTCGAAGACCTGCATCGTGAGGGTTCCGCCCTTGACCCAGTAGTTGGGTTTGACGAGCGCGACGACTCGGTCGCCCTGCTTCAGGTCGTCCGGAAGTTTCGCGCGCACGGAGGACCAGACGGTGAAGCCGACCGTCGCGTCGACCTCTAGATCTTTGAGCTTGCCGTAGACGTTCCCCCCGGAGACGCCCCATTGCGTGATCTCGCCCTCTACCCACACGGTACCGAGTCGATCGATCCAGCCCTTGATCTTGTCGGAGAGCAGCCCGACCGGCCACGGCGAGTCGACGGTAGAGGGGCCGTCGACGATGGTCACGACTGACCACCGACCGCGGGTTCGCCCACGTATTCGTGCGCCTCGTGGGCAAGTTCGTCCCACAGCTGTCGGTCGCTCACGCGCACCCACTTGCGGCTCGGGTGCCCTTCCGACCTGAATCGCTGCGCGACACCACGCGAGACGAGATCCCTGGCGCGCGCCTCCGGCACCTCCACGACGAGGTCGTCATCCTCGAGAAAAGCGAACAGCTTGCCGTGCACGACGAGGCCGGTCGGACCCACCGTGACGCCGTCTTCGTCTCCGAGCGAGAGCACGAGGTTCTCGAACGATTCGCGTGTCTCTCTGCCTGCCATGAGGGCCTCCCAGTCTGCGCAAACGCCCGCGAAGTAGAATCGGTGCTTGTGAGCACGATAACCAACGGCGCGGCCGCGAGTCTTGGCACGCCGCGGATTCCCGCGGTACGTAACAGGCTACGGGACAACCCCGTCGGCCGGCCGAAGCGGGTGCTGCTCGCCGCTCCCCGTGGCTACTGTGCAGGAGTGGACCGAGCCGTCATCGCGGTCGAGAAAGCGCTAGAGCACTACGGCTCGCCGGTCTACGTGCGCAAACAGATCGTGCACAACATCCACGTCGTCTCGACGCTCGAGAAGAAGGGCGCGATCTTCGTCGACGAGGTCGACCAGGTGCCAGAGGGCTCGCATATCGTCTTCTCCGCGCACGGGGTTTCGCCGGCGGTTGTCAAAGACGCCGCCGACCGCAACCTCGAGGCCATCGACGCCACCTGTCCACTCGTCACGAAGGTGCACCGCGAGGCCGTGCGTTTCGCGCGAGACGACTTCGAGATCCTGCTCATCGGGCATGCGGGGCACGAAGAGGTCGAAGGCACGATGGGCCACGCACCGGAGCGTACGACGCTCGTGAACAGCCCGGCTGATGTCCCAGGCCTCCAGGTCAAAGACCCCGACAATCTGGTCTGGCTCTCCCAAACAACGTTGAGCGTGGACGAGACGATGGAGACCGTTCGACTGCTGCGCGAGCGCTTTCCCAATCTCCACAATCCGCCGAGCGACGACATCTGTTACGCGACCCAGAACCGCCAGGTAGCGATAAAGAAGGTCGCCGAAGAGGCGGAGCTCGTGATCGTGGTGGGCTCGGCGAACAGCTCCAACACCGTGCGTCTCGTGGATGTCGCCCTCGAGAACGGCGCGAAGGCCGCCTACCGTGTCGACTACGCGAGCGAGATCCAGCAGGACTGGCTCGACGGGGTAGCGACCGTCGGCGTCAGCTCGGGGGCGTCCGTGCCGGAGGTGCTGGTGCAGGAAGTGCTGGACGATCTTGCGGATGCCGGCTACGCCGATGTCGAGCAGATCGTCACGGCCGAGGAGGATCTGATGTTCTCGCTCCCCAAGGAGCTCCGCAAGGATGCGAACGGCCAGACCGACGAGCGCGGTCTCGGCGGACGCACGCGTCAACTCGATTGGCAGTCACGATGACCGATCCACGTCCGCGGCCGCAGTACGGCGAGTACGCGACCCCGCAGGAGCAGGCTAAGGCGGTGGGCAAATCCGCTCCGTTCCTGGGTTACGCCCCTCCGCAGCCGAACCCACCGTCCATCTCGGCACCGGCCGCGACGCCGAGACGCTGGGACCTCGTGTTCAGCACCGCCCTGCTCGCCTACGGGCTGATGAGCGTCATCTCCGGCTTTTTTCAGTTCTCCGACCTCGGCACACTGATCAACACGATCTACGCGACCCAGGGTGTTGGAAAATTCACCCCCACGACGCTCTCGGCGACCCTCGGGACGGTCATCATTGTGTCCAACGTCGTGCTCTGGATCGTCACTGCGGTCGTGACGGTACGGCTGCTTCGCAGGCACAGGCTGGCGTTCTACGTGCCGCTCATCGGAGGGGCCGTCGCGTCGATCGTCGCGGCGGGTTGTCTGACGGCGCTGCTGTTCTCCGATCCCGCGTTCTCGGCCTACGTCAGCGGGCGAGGCTAGCCCGGCTCACCTACCCGAATGGCCGGCGGACCCCAGCTGCTGTGTCGCCTGGATGACCCGCTTCGACATCGCTGTCTCGGCGAGCTTGCCCCAGGCGCGAGGGTCGTAGATCTTCTTGTTGCCGACCTCGCCGTCGACCTTAAGGACCCCGTCGTAGTTCTTGAACATCGTGTCGGCGATCGACCTCGTGAAGGCGTACTGGGTGTCAGTGTCGATGTTCATCTTGACGACTCCGTTCGCGACGGCGATGGCGATCTCCTCATCGGTCGAGCCGGACCCGCCGTGGAAGACGAGGTCGAGCGGCTTGGCCGCGGTGCCATACCGTGCCGCGACGCCCGCCTGGATCTCGCCGAGCAACTCCGGCTTGAGTTTGACGTTGCCCGGCTTATAGACGCCGTGCACATTGCCGAAGGTGAGGGCTGCGATGTAGCGACCGCGGTCGCCGAGACCGAGCGCCTCGACGGTCTGGATCACGTCGTCCAGAGTCGTATACAGATGTTCGTTGATGTCGTGGCTCACGCCATCCTCTTCGCCGCCGACGACTCCGATCTCCACCTCGAGAATCGCGTTGATAGCTCGCATCCGGGGAAGCAGGGTCGTGGCGATCTCGAGGTTCTCCGCGAGCGGAACGGCCGAGCCATCCCACATGTGGGACTGGAAGATCGGGTTGCGCCCGGCCTTCACCTCGGCCTCGGACGCCTCGATGAGCGGCAGGACGAAGCCGTCGAGGGCGTCCTTCGGGCAGTGGTCGGTGTGCAGCGCGACCGTGATGGGATAGTTCTTCGCGACCTCGTGCGCGAAGGCCGCGAAGGCGAGAGCACCGGAGGCGCGGTTCTTGACGGTCTGCCCGGCGAAGTAGTCGGCACCCCCGGTGGTGACCTGGATGATGCCGTCGGAGCCGGCCTCGGTGAGCCCCTGGAGCACGGCATTGATCGTCTGTGACGACGACACGTTGAATGCCGGGTAGGCGAAGCCGTTCGCCTTCGCCTTGTCGAGCATTTCGGCGTACTGATCGGGGGTGGCGATGGGCATGCAGTTCTCCTTCGAAGGCCGATTTCGGCGCTGGCAGGTCGTCTTCGTCGAGTCTATTCCGCTGGCTGCACCCGGCGGAGGTCGGGGCTGGCGGCATCCATGTCATAACAAAGCTAAAGAATGCCCAATCTTTCCCTGCCGCCGACCGGCGACGAGGTGGATGGCGTGGCTAGGGTTATGCAGGTGAACACCGACACCGGATCCCTCTTTCTGCATCCCGACCGCAACCTCGGCATGGAACTCGTGCGCGCGACAGAGGCGGCAGCGATTCGCGCCGTTCCGTTCATCGGCCGCGGCGACAAGAACGCCGCAGACGGCGCGGCAGTGGATGCGATGCGCAAGTTTCTCGGCACGGTCAACTTCGACGGTGTCATCGTCATCGGCGAGGGCGAAAAAGACCACGCGCCCATGTTGTACAACGGCGAGAACGTCGGCAACGGCCGCGGTCCAGCCTGCGACATCGCGGTCGATCCGATCGATGGCACCTCGTTGACCGCCTCAGGGCGCCAGAACGCGCTATCGATGATCGCCGTCGCCGATCGCGGGAGCATGTACGACCCCTCGGCCGTGTTCTACATGGACAAGATCGTCACGGGCGCAGAGGGAAAGGGCGTGGTCGATCTGCGCAAGCCGATCGGTGAGAATATCCGAGCGCTCGCCAAGGCCAAGGGCAAGGATGTCGCGGACATGACCATCGCGGTGCTCGATCGCCCGCGGCACGCACAACTCGTCGAGGACATCCGCGCTGCCGGAGCGGGCACGCGCATGCTGCTCGACGGGGATGTCGCCGGCGGTATCAATGCCGCGCTCTACGGCACTCGCATCGACATGTGCGTCGGCACGGGCGGTACTCCCGAGGGAATCATCACGGCATGCGCGCTGAAGGCCCTCGGTGGTTTCATCCAGGGGAGACTCCACCCCAACACCGACGAGGAGCGCCAGAAGGCCATCGATGCGGGGCATGATCTCGACCGTGTGCTCGAGGCCGATGACCTCGTCACAAGCGACAACACATACTTCGTCGCGACGGGCGTGACCGATGGCGCCCTTGTCGCGGGCGTCCGCAAGATGGGACCCATCATCCGCACGGAGAGCATCGTTCTCCGGGGTAAATCGGGAACGATCCGGCGAGTGAGCGCGGACCACCTCGCGGAGAAGTGGCTCTAACGGGCCGGGGCGCGCGGTGACGCCGGGACTCTGCAGGAGACGGTCTTGCGAGAGTGCATCGACTCGCGCACCGCGACGATGGCCAGCGGAGACCTAGCCCCGACGCTCGGATTCGGTCTCGAGTGACGCCACGATGTCGAGCTCGGCCACCAGCTCGAAAGCCGAAAGTTCGCGAGGCGCCTCCTCGATTCCCTCGTGTGTACCGAGCACCTTCGACTCGTCGAGCACACTGAGCTTGCGAGCTGACGGGAGCACCTGGCGCTCGAGTGAACCGACGAAACCGTTGTAGTGCTTCACCGTGCTCTCGATCGAACGACCGAGCTTCTCCACGTGGGTGGCGAGGGTCGCCAGGCGGCCGTAGAGTTCGCGACTCAGGTCGAAGAGCATCTTCGCCTCCTGCGTCACGACATCCTGTTGCCAGCTGAACGCGACCGTCTTGAGAACGGACCACAGGGTGACGGGCGAGGAGAGAGCCACCCGCTTGGAGAAGGCGTAGTCCATGATGCCGGGGTCGGCCTCCATAGCGGATGCCACCAGCGATTCGCTCGGAATGAAAGCGATCACCAGCTCGGGTGAGGCATCGAGCCCGGCCCAGTATGCCTTGCTGCCGAGGGTGTCGATGTGGGCGCGGACGGCCTTGACATGCTGGCGGATGAACTGCTCGCGTCGCGCGCCCTCCTCGCCGGTCGCCGTCACCGCGATCTGGCTCGCCTCGAGGTAGGCGTTGAAGGGCACCTTGGCGTCCACGGCTATATTCTTGCCGCCCGGCAGGTGGATGACCATGTCCGGCCGTCCGGACCCGACGTCCGAGGTGATGCTGGACTGCACGTCGAAGTCGACGCGCTCGATGAGGCCGGCGGCCTGCACGACGTTGCGCAGCTGCGTCTCGCCCCAGACGCCGCGGGTTGCATTGTTGCGCAGGGCCGAGGCCAGCGACTCTGCCGTGCTGCGCAGGCGTTCCTCCGACTCAGTCGCGTTGCGGAGCTGCTGGCTCAGTTCTCCGTGCTGCTGGCTCCGCTGCGTTTCGAGTTCCGTGACCTTCAGCTGCATGGTGCGCAGCGACTCCTGTACAGGCGTGAGGGCCTGCAGCACCCTGCTCTCTCGCTGCTGGCGTTCCGTCTCGGCCAGCTGCTCTCGTCGCTGGCGCTCGACGAGGTCCCGATACTGGTCCTGCTGGGCCCCGACCTGTGTCGTGAGGGCTGCTGCCGTCGCCTCGATCGCGGCGAGTTCCGCCACGAGCCGCGAGCGCTCCGCCGCCTCCTCCGCACGCACCTGCGCGAGCGCGTTCTCGTGCCGAGCCGCGAGCAGAGCGGGATCGAGCTGCGGATCGGAGGCCGCTCGGCGGCTGCGCGCGAGCAGCAAGCCGATGACCGCACCAAGCACGACTCCGGCGATGAGACCGACAATGAAGGCGAGTATGGGGTCCATGAACCCAGTGTGACAGCGGGGGGCGACATTCCCCGGCAGGTCTGACGGCCGCGCGGCGATCAGGTCAGAAGCAGCATGACCGGGTCACCTCGCACAACGTTCGCCGGCGTAACGACCTCTGCATACATTCCGAAGTCGATCGCTGCGTCGCGAAGCCGATAGGTTGCCAGCGTCTGCAACAGCCGGGTTCCGGATGCCCCGGTCGCTGGTTCGAAGTCGATGACGGCACAGCGGTCGACCGCCTTCAATATCCTCAGGCGAGCGGCACCCATCTGGAGTTCCCGCCCCGCCCACGAATCCTCGGCGTGCGGTTCGAGGTCGTCCGTGTCGAGAACGAAGGTCGCGCGGAATCTGGCCGCGTCGATCTCGTGCCCGGCTCTCTCGGAGAGAAGGCGCAGCGCGCCCGTGGTGACGATCGTCACCGAAGCTCCGTAGACGAGTTCGCTGGCCCGCATGGCACGCGTGAGCACCACCTCCCGACCGAGATAGCGGGAATATGCCGCCGCCCACGGTCCGCTGACGACTTCGACCGCCGCTGGTCGCCCCCAGTAGTCGAGCTCGAGCCGGTCGCCCGTCGGACCCGGCGCGGCCGTGAGAGTCTCGCCATCCAGGGCGATCGAAAGCAAGCCGCTCTCCCAGCGGGCTGTCCCGGCAAGCAGCGCCGGATTCTCAACGGTGCGGAGCACCCGACGCCGCTCGAGATCGACGAGAGAGAACAGGCGATCCCCGACCGGTCCTCCCGGCGCGAGTACGACGGAGCCGTGTTCGACATGCCGACCGCCCTTGATCGGAGTGAATCCGATGCGCTGGATGTGCATGTGTCCACGATGCCATGGCCGAGCGCGCGAGATGCGCCGCCTCGCAAAAGCCTCAGCGGAGCAAAACATTTCAAGAACAATACGGTCTGCCAGAACCCGGATTTTCGTGCGCCGCGCCCGGTTAGCATGGCGGCATGGACATCGTTAACCACTGGCTTGCCGGCGCATCATTCGAGGGCGAATCGACGCGCACGTCCCCCGTTTACAACCCCGCGATCGGCAGCGTCGCCCGCGAGGTCAGACTGGCCTCGGTCGCCGACGTCGGCGCGGCGATCGCGGCTGCGAAGGCGGCATTTCCCGACTGGGCCGAGACCTCGCTTGCCAAGCGGCAGGCCGTGATCTTCAACTTCCGCGAGCTGCTCAACGCGCGCAAGCAGGAGCTTGCGGAGATCCTTACCGCGGAGCACGGCAAGGTTCTCACCGACGCACTCGGCGAGATCGCGCGAGGGCTCGAGGTCGTGGAGTTCGCCACCGGCATCCCGCACCTGCTCAAGGGCGAGTACAGCGAGAACGTCTCGAGCGGCGTCGACGTGTATTCGACGCGTGAGCCGCTGGGCGTCGTCGGCGTGATCAGCCCGTTCAATTTTCCGGCGATGGTCCCGCTTTGGTTCTTCCCCATCGCGATCGCGGCCGGCAACGCCGTCGTTCTGAAGCCCTCGGAGAAGGACCCGTCCGCATCCGTTTGGATGGCCGAGCTATTCAAGGAGGCGGGGCTTCCCGATGGGGTGCTCAATGTCGTGCACGGCGACAAGGTAGCGGTGGATGCCCTGCTCGAGCATCCCGACGTCGCCTCGATCTCCTTCGTGGGCTCGACACCCATAGCGAAATACATCTACGAGACCGGCAGCAGGCACGGCAAGCGAGTGCAGGCGCTTGGGGGCGCGAAGAACCACATGCTCGTGTTGCCGGATGCGGACCTCGACCTCGCGGCGGACGCGGCGGTCAACGCCGGCTTCGGTTCGGCGGGGGAGCGTTGCATGGCCATCAGCGTGGTGGTCGCGGTCGAACCGGTCGCCGACGAACTCGTCGCCAAGATCGCCGAGCGGATGTCGGCACTCACGGTCGGTGACGGTCGCCGTAACTGCGACATGGGTCCGCTGATCACACGGGAGCACCGCGACAAAGTCTCGGCGTATGTCGACGTTGCCGGTGTCGACGGCGCGACGGTCGTCGTCGACGGCCGCGGCATCCAGGTGAACGGTGAGCCCGACGGGTTCTGGCTCGGCCCGACCCTGATCGACCGGGTGCCCGTCACATCGACCGTCTACACCGACGAGATCTTCGGCCCGGTGCTCTCGATCGTACGGGTCGCCTCATACGAGGAGGGTGTCGCGCTCATCAACGAGAGCAGGTACGGCAACGGCACGGCGATCTTCACGAACGATGGCGGTGCGGCCCGCACGTTTCAGCGCGAGGTGCAGGTCGGGATGATCGGCATCAACGTTCCTATCCCGGTGCCCGTCGCCTACTACTCCTTCGGCGGGTGGAAGGATTCGCTGTTTGGCGACACGAAGGCCTACGGGCCCGACGGCGTCCACTTCTTCACGCGTCAGAAGGCCGTCACGCGGCGCTGGCTCGATCCCTCGCACGGCGGCATCAACCTGGGCTTCCCGGAGAACCGCTAACCGCGCCGGGTTGGAACGCGCTCGCCCCCCCGGACCGAACCGTCGCATCGGATCTTTCGGCACACAGCCACCCGCGCCTCGCGGCGGAGATACTTCCTGCCGGCGGAGAAAACGCTCTCTGCGGCGGAGAAACATGTTCGCGGATAGAGGCGCGCCTACCTCCGCGAGGACTTGTCTCCGCCGCGAGCGAGGACATGCCGCCGCGAGCGAGGACATGCTGCCGCGAGCGAGGACATGCCGCCGCGAGCGAGGACATGCTGCCGCGAGCGAGGACATGCTGCCGCGAGCGAGGACATGCCGCCGCCCTGAGCCGGTGATGGTGTCCAGTCGGAACGCCGAGGCGACGTTACTCGACCCGCAGCAGCGCCTGGCCGATCGCGCCGATTCGCACGTTCGCCGCCTCTGCCAACCGCTCGATCGAGTCGGCGTCGTGCCGTCGGGCGGCGTGCACGATGATCGCGGCGCACGCTTCGGAATCGGCGAGTGCATCGTGATGGGCGAAGTCCTCGAAGCCGGCGGCCATCGCGGCGACGGGCAGGCGGTATGAGTCGAGATTGTAGGTCTTGCGGGCGACCTGGAGGCTGCACAGGTAGCTGAACGATGGGATGTCGATGAAGCTCGCACGGCAGGCTCCCGCGATCACCCCCATGTCGAATCCGGCGTTGTGGGCGACGAGATGATCCCCGTCGGCGAAGGCGACCAGGTCGGGGAGCTGCTCGCTCCAGAGCAGCGCGTCCGCGACATCCGGTGCCATGATGCCGTGGATGCGCGTGTTCCACTCGTTGAAACGATCGTGGCCGAGCGGTGGCTTGATGAACCAGCTCGCCCTGTCGACGACGACGCCGTCCCGCACCTTGACGAGCCCGACCGAACAGGCGGATGCACTCGATGAGTTGGCGGTCTCGAAGTCGATCGCGGTGAAATTCACTGGCACGGTTCGATGCTCTCACGCGCGACCGACGGTGCCCGGATCGGCCGCCGCGCGCCGCCGAAACCTAGGATTGACGGATGACCGAAGTGCGGGAGCCGACGGAACTCGAGCGGATGATCGTGCTCGCCCAGGAGGGCAGGGCATCGACCCTCGAGGTGCTGACTATCTTCGCTGGAACCCTGGTCCTCGTCCCGAGCGGGACCGCCGTCACCGACAATCTCAGCCAGCTGCAGCCACTTCTCTTCGACAACGACGGCATCATGATGCTCGCCGTATTCACCCACCTCGACCAGATCGCCGACTTCGGCGAACTGGCATCCTTCGCGCTCTCGGTGCTCGGACGCTCGCTCCTGCTCTCGATGCCGCCCGGCGCCGGGCTCGTCGTCAACCCGAGCCGCTCGATCGGTTTCGAGATGCCCCCCGAAGGAATCGCGGCATTCGTCGCCGACATCGGTCAGTAGAATCCTCGAGCGGATGCGGGCCCGTAAACTAAACCCCCGTGGCTCTCACTATTGCGATCGTCGGTCTGCCCAATGTCGGCAAGTCCACCCTGTTCAACGCGCTGACGAAGAACCAGGTGCTGGCCGCGAACTACCCCTTTGCGACGATCGAACCCAACGTCGGCGTCGTGAGTCTCCCGGACGCCCGGCTCGACGCCCTCGCGAGGATCTTCAACAGCGAGCGCATCCTCCCGGCCCCCGTCTCCTTCGTCGACATCGCCGGCATCGTCAAAGGCGCTTCGGTCGGGGAGGGTCTCGGCAATAAGTTCCTCGCCAACATCCGTGAGGCCGACGCGATCGCGCAGGTCGTGCGCGGCTTCTCCGACCCGGACGTCGTGCACGTCGACGGCAAGGTCGACGCGGCATCCGACCTGGAAACCATCAACACCGAACTCATCCTCGCCGACCTGCAGACCCTCGAGAAAGCGATCGCCCGCTACGAGAAAGAGGTGAAAACGAGGCGCACGGAGCCGGTCGTGCTCGAGACGGCGCTCGCCGCGCAGAAGTTCCTCAACGACGGCAAACCGCTCTCATCCTCGACGCTGGATGTTTCCCCGATCCATGAGTTGGGGCTCCTCACCTCCAAGCCTTTCATCTACGTTTTCAATGTCGACGAGGCGGTGCTTCAGGATGCCGCGGCTCTCGCCTCGCTCGCCTCCCTCGTCGCCCCGGCGAAGGCCATCTTCCTCGACGCAAAGCTCGAGTCGGAGCTCATCGATCTCTCCCCGGAGGACGCGGCCGAGCTTCTGGCCTCCACCGGCCAGGAGGAGAGCGGTCTCGACCAGCTCGCCCGCATCGGCTTCGACACTCTCGGCCTGCAGACCTACCTCACCGCCGGGCCCAAGGAGTCGCGGGCCTGGACCATTCCCAAGGGGGCCAAGGCGCCCCAGGCCGCGGGTGTCATCCACTCGGATTTCGAGAGGGGCTTCATCAAGGCGGAGGTCATCGGTTTCGCCGACCTCGTCGAGACCGGCTCGATCGCCGAAGCTCGGGCCAAGGGAAAGGCCCGCATCGAGGGCAAGGACTACGTCATGCAGGATGGCGACGTGGTGGAGTTTCGCTTCCAAGCAACCTCTGGCCAGAAGTAGTGACCGGCCCCCAGATCTTTGCCCTGGTGTGGGCAGTCCTTGCGCTTGGGATGGGGTATGTCTTTGCGCGCTATCCCGAAAAGATGGAATCCCTCAACCGGAGGAACATGAGTCGCTTTGTATCCGCTAACGCGAATCGAAAGCGATTGGCACTGACCAATTGGTACGTGGGCTTCTATCGGGTCGGTGGAATCGTGTTCATGGGGATAGCAGTCAGCGTTGGGATCGCGGCGGGTTTCGGACTACTGCGATGAATTGCGACGTGGTGGAGTTCCGCTTCAACAACTGATCCACTCTTCCCAGTGGTCGCGCGCCGACCATCGCTTTTCCGGAGGTTTTGCATCGGCCCGGTTCATCCGTCGGCATTCACTCCCGTTTTGTGGGAGTTCGGCGGGGTCACCCTGATCGAACCCGCAGTTCCTCCGGAGAAGCGCGGTGGGCTCGCGGGGCGCAAGGTCCGAGGGCCGTGGTGCCATGTCGTTTTTCAGGAGGTTTCGGATGCCTCGCTCCAGATCCTGGTGAGTTGAGG
>FSWR01000077.1_pt1 | contig 69819 bp, 64 predicted proteins | sample 1638041 | NCBI WGS metagenome assembly FSWR01 (sample SAMEA3914789, study PRJEB12502) | metagenome | biome: forest; material: soil | place: Canada | collected 2011-07-03 | depth 0.3 m | reverse complement strand
CGCTGGAGATACTGGGGCGCTCGGTTCCGAGCGCGCTCGTCGCGCGACCGCGCGGGGTATTCGGCGGCCACTTTCCGTCCGATCTCGGATCGTCGTCTCCATCCTGGCGGTTACGGCACTCGGCCTCGCGGCTTCCGGCGTGGCGTCCTATCTGGTGCAGCGGGAACGCGTGCTCGCGAGTGTCGACAGCCAGCTGCTCCAGGTCGTTTCCGAACTGAAGACCGTGGCCTCTGGCGCCACCTCTGCGGCGCCGCCGACGACGGTCGATGCGACGCTCCGTGCCGCGATGCAGCAGATCATCCCCGCGGCCAACGAGAGCGTGCTCGGATTCGTCGACGGTAAGCCGTCGCTGGTTCCGGCCGCAACCCTCCCGTTCCACCTGGAATCGGACAGGGCACTGGTCAAGCGAATCGTGTCAGAAGCGAACCAGAAGAACGTGGTGATCGGCACCGCGAAGGGTGCCATCGGCACCCTTCGCTACGTGATCGTGCCGATCGCTGTCGCGGGCGACAAGAGCACGGGACTGTACGTCGCCGCCTTCGATCTCAATTCCTCCCTCGGCCCGGTGGCCGAATCCTTCAGGACCTACGTCGTCGTCGCCCTCATCGCGCTCCTGCTCGTCGGACTGGTCGCCTGGCTGGTCGCCGGCAGGTTATTGCGGCCGATTCGACTTCTGCGGGATGCCGCCGCGGCCAATACCGGCGCGGATCTTTCCGGGCGCATACCGGTGAGCGGACACGACGACGTTTCCGACTTGACGGCGACGATCAACGGCATGTTCGAGCGGCTCGAGAACTCATTCGTCAGTCAACGGCGCCTGATCGACGATGTCGGCCACGAGCTGAAGACACCGATCACGATCATCCGCGGTCATCTGGAGTTGCTCGATACGAAAAGTGCGACCGATCTCGAGACGACGCGAGCGCTCGCCATCGATGAGCTCGACCGCATGAGCCGGCTCGTCTCCGAGATCGCCCTGCTCGCGGAATCCGGCACGCCGCACTTCGTCGAGTTCGCAGAGGTCGATGTCGAGGCTCTGACGAGCGCGGTCGCCGCCAAGGCCAGGGCGCTGGACCCCACCCGTGAATGGCGGATCGAGAGCGACGCGAGCGGGTCCGCGCCGATGGATGCGCGCCGAATCACCCAGGCCTGGCTGCAGCTCGCCGACAACGCGGTCAAGTATTCGACGGTCGGCTCGCCTATCGTCGTCGCGAGCAGGCGAGTTCCCGACGGCCCTGGGGAATGGCTGGAGCTTTCGGTGAGCGATGCCGGTCCCGGCATTCCCCTCGATGCGCAGCCTCGAATCTTCGAGCGTTTCGGCCGCCAGGAGTCCAGCAGGGGCGAGGAGGGGTCCGGCTTGGGCCTCGCGATCGTTTCGGCGATCGCGGAGGCCCATGGTGGATCGGTGTCGCTCAGTAGCGCTGCGGGGGAAGGATCGACGTTCTCGCTCCGGATTCCGAGCCTCGCGGATTCGCGGCCGGCGCCGGCGGAAGACGAATAGGGTGCAGGAATGACCAGAATCCTCGTTGCGGAAGATGAGACGCGTATCGCCTCATTCGTGGAGAAGGGCCTTCGCGCCGCTGGATTTGCCGTGAGCATCGCCGCCGACGGCCCAACCGCCCTCAGCGAGGCGCAGAGCGGGCAGTACGATCTGATGATTCTCGACATCGGCTTGCCGGGGATTGACGGCTTCGGGGTCCTCGAAACCCTGCGCGGCGAGGCAAACCCCATCGCGGTCATCCTCCTGACCGCGCGGGACTCCGCCGGGGACACCGTGCGCGGCCTCGAGGGGGGAGCGAACGACTATATGTCGAAGCCGTTTCGCTTCGACGAACTCCTGGCACGGGTGCGGTTGCGGTTGAAGGATGTGCAGCCGGACTCGGCCGACTCGCTCCAGGCCCACGGCCTTGAGCTCGACCTGAAGACCCGCAGGATCAGCGTTGACGGAACGCAGTACGACCTGTCAGCGCGCGAGTTCGCGCTCGCCGAGGAATTCGTTCGGCACCCCAGCCAGGTGCTCAGCCGAGAGCAGTTGCTCAGCCGAGTCTGGGGATTCGATTTCGACCCGGGTTCGAATGTGGTCGAGGTATACGTGCGCTATCTGCGCGGCAAGATCGGTGCCGATCGCATCGAGACGGTGCGCGGCATGGGATATCGCTTGAGATGATGGCCGTCGGGAGTGTCCAACCCGAATGGACACTCCCAACGGCCGTCCCTGTCGACACGGTCGAGTCGACAGAGCCTGGTGGCTAGTGGCCGCCGTCGGTCTTGGTGTCAGCCTTGACGTCGACCTTTGTATCGACCGAGACCGCGCTGTCCGGAGTGACAGTGTGGACATCGGTCTTGTCGTTACTTTCGGCCTCGACCTCTTGCGCGGATTCGGTTCCCTCGTCCGATGACTCACTGTCCGGGGCGGCACTTGGCGTGACCGGTGAAGCGGTGGGCTCCGGCGCGGGCTGCTCTGTCGCGGTAGGGCTCGGGGTCGGCTCGGGCGTCGGCGTGGTACCGAAAAGGCCCTTAGCATCGGCGCTGGCGTGCGCCTTGGCGGTGAGACTGGCGTGGTTGGCGGCGGGTGCGACACCGCTCACTTTCAGAGCCTGACCCGGGGAATCGGAGACGGTCAGCGTTCCGCTGGCCGCATATGCTCCGCCGGTGGCGAGCGCGACCCCAAGGAGGCTCGCGGCGCCAGTCATGATCAGCTTGGTCGATTTCTTCATCACGGTATGACTCACTTTCCCGCGACCCGGTCCCGGATCGCTTGGACCACCCTCTCGGGGCCACATGAGCTGATTGCGAGAGGCGGATGAGAGAGTTCTCATCTCGCCGCCCCACCCGGCTGAAACGCCGAACCGATCAGGCCCGACTCAACCTCTGCAGCATCTCGGCATCGGAGGTCATTCGGGTGCGTGACAGCACGACCGCGCCCAGGACCGCGACCACTCCCGAAGTGAGGAGACTCGCGACCCAGATCCACCCGCCATCGAACTTCCAGCCGGCCCAGGTAAGCGCGGCCCAGACGGCGGATGCCGCGACAGCACCCAACGCGGGGAGCAATGCCGCTCCATAGGTGCTCCGGTTCGGAAAGGTGTAGCGCACGGCGAGGCCGAGGATCACTCCGCCCAGCGTCACGAAGAGCAATTCCATGGCTAGGCCACGAAACCCACGCGCCGCGACTCTTCCGAGCCGATCTCGAGATAGCCGAACGACTCGACGGGCACGATGTACACGCTGCCGCGGCTGTCGGACAGCTTGAAGAATTTGGCGGCCGAGTCGAGGGCGGTCGCGACGACGGTTTCCACCTCGCTAGCCGACTGCGACGTCTCGAAGCTGATCTCACGGGGGCTGTTGATGATGCCGATACGAATGTCCACGTGCTCAGGTTACGGCAGAAGAACATGGTCGCTCGGCAGCGTTCGCTGTCAGCGCTAGCCGCTACGTTTGAAGCCATGGCGATCAAGGGATTTCGGAGTTCCCGCGTCGGCGGCGCCACATCCGAACCGCGTCCGCTGGACCCGTCGCAGCGGGCAGTTCTCGACCTTTCGCTCGAGGCTTCCGCGGCGGTTCTCGGTGCTCCGGGCTCTGGCAAGACGACGACCCTGGTGGAATTCGTCGCCGACCGCGTCCTCTGGCACGGTTGGAGCCCGGACCAGGTGCTTGCGCTCAGTTCGAGTCGTGTGGCAGCGACGAAGCTTCGAGATCGCATCGCGCTCCGGCTCAACATTCCGACAATCGGCCCGATGGCCCGCACCATCAACTCGCTCGCCTTCGAGGTGGTCCGCGATGCGGCGAAGTCGGCAGGGGCGGCTCCGCTGCGGCTGCTGACCGGTGGAGAGCAGGACGCGGATATCGCCGGCCTGCTCGAGGGCCACATCGAGTCGGGAACCGGGCCCGACTGGCCAGGAACGCTCGGGCCGGACGTGCGGCGACTCCGGCAGTTTCGCACAGAGCTGCGCGAACTGATGATGCGTGCGACCGAGTTCGACGTGTCGACGGATCGACTCCGGGAGCTCGGGGCACAGGCCGGGCATCCGGAATGGATCGCCGCCGCCGCGTTCATAGAAGAGTACTTGCAGGTCATCAGCTACTCGCGTGAGGCCCAGGTCGATCCGGCCGAGCTGGCGAGATTCGCCGTGGCCGCGATACGGTCTCCGCACCCCGGTGAGCGGGTCGCCGCACTGAAACTCGTGGTCGTCGATGACCTTCAGGAGGCGACGGAGTCGACTCTCGCGATTCTGAGGGCCCTGGCTGCGCGAAGAATCGCGGTCGTCGCCTTTGGCGACCCGGATGTCGCGGCCAATGCCTTTCGTGGCGGCGAGCCAGACGCACTCGGCCGCCTCGCGACCGTTCTCGAACTGCCAGTCGTCGAACAACTCACGCTGTCGACGGCGCACCGGCAGGGATCGGCGCTGCGCGAACTCACCAAATCAGTGACGGCGCGGATCGGAACGGCCGCATCGGGCACACAGCGCCGAGCGGCCGCGGGGAGCGATGACGTGGCGGTGCCGCTCGCCAGCATCCTGGCAACGAGTCCCGCGCGGGAGTGGTCGGCGATCGCCAGGGCATTGCGGCAGCAGCACCTCGAATCGAAGGTGGCGTGGAACGACATGGTGGTCGTCGTGCGCAGCGGCGCGCAGGTCGAGGCGATAGCGCGCGCCCTCGCACTCGCCGAGGTGCCGACCAGGATAGCGGTCGGCGGCACTGCTCTCAGGAACGATCCCGCGGCCCTGGCGCTTCTCACCATCGTCGAGGTGGGGATCGGAAGGACCCCGCTCGATTCGGAGATCGCAACGGACCTGCTGCTTGGTCCGTTCGGTGGTCTCGATCGGCTCGGACTTCGCCGATTGAGGCTTGCGCTCCGCGCCGAAGAGATCGCCGGAGGCGGCAATCGGTCCGGGGATGAACTCCTCGTCGACGGGCTCTCGGCCGCGAGCCGATTCGTGACGATCGATCACCGGGTCGCGAGGGTCGCGGGCAGGCTGGGCGAGACGCTCGCGATGCTTCGCGCGAGCGAGGGTTCGATCGAAGAACTGCTCTGGACGGCCTGGGATCGAAGCGCGCTCGCGAAGAGCTGGCACGACCAGGCGCTCGGCGCGGGCATCACCGCGGCGGAGGCTAATCGCAACCTCGATGGCGTAGTGGCGCTCTTCACCGCCGCCAAGCGCTTCGCCGAGCGCCGACCGGACGCCGCGCCAAGCGTCTTCCTTGCGGAGGTCCTCGACGCCGACGTGCCGGAGGACACCCTCTCGCCGCAGGTCAACGATGACACCGTGCTGGTGACGACTCCCTCGGGCACCGTCGGGCTCGAGTTCGACACTGTCGTGGTCGCCGGACTGCAGGATGGCGCATGGCCGAACCTCCGCCTGCGCGGATCGCTTCTCGGCGCGCAGGAACTCGTGAATCGTGTGACCGGCGTGGAGGCGGCCAGCATCGACGAACGCAAGCAGGTGCTCGGCGACGAACTGCGGATGTTCGCGCTCGCGATCTCGCGAGCGCGACGACGCGTCGTGCTGTCCGCGGTCGCCAACGACGACGAGGCCGCGAGCCGGTTCCTCGGGTTGCTGCCGGAGGGCACGCCGTCGCTCGATTCCTCTTCGGCGCCACCCCTGTCTCTTCGGGGAATGACGGGTCGACTCCGCAATCTCCTCGTCACGTCGACGAGTCAACGGGTCGCCGCCGATGCCGCCTCCTCACTGGCGGCGCTCGCCGTCGAAGGCGTGCCGGGGGCCGCACCGGCCGAGTGGCACGGACTCATCCCGGTGTCGACCTCCGGCCCGCTCTATGACGGCGATCAGGTTCCCGTCTCGCCGTCCGCGCTCGAGAAGCTTGTCGACTCACCGCTCGACTGGTTTCTCGAGATGATCGCGGGTGGCGAATCGGGCGTGGTGGCCAACGTCGGGACGATCCTGCACTGGGCGATGGAGACATCCGAGGACCAGTCGGTCGATGCGCTATGGACGGCGGTGCAGTCACGCTGGAGCGAGCTCCTTTTCGACGCGCCATGGCTCGCCGAACGTCAGTCGCGCATCGCCCGCACTCTGACCGAGGCGCTCGCCGAGTATCTCGCCCATTTCGGGAGCGCGGACAAGCACCTCGTCGGTGCCGAGAGCCGTTTCGCGCTCGAGCTGGACAATGTCGTCGTTCGTGGGTCCATCGACAGGGTTGAGCGGGCGGGCGACGGATCCGTCGTGATCGTGGACCTCAAGACCGGCACTCCCATCACCTCGCAGTCGAAGATCGACGAGCATCCTCAACTCAGCGCGTACCAGCTGGCCTACGCCGACGGCATCCTCGACGAGTACCTCGAGGAACACGGAGCGCACAGCGGCGGCGGGGCGAAGCTCTTGTTCGTCAAGGAGGGCAAAGACGGGCGACGGTATCGGGAGGGCGTTCAGGCTCCGTTGACGGAAGAGCAGCTGGCGGAGTTCCGCGACCGCATTCGGCTCGCCGCTACGCTCATCGCCGCGGCCGAATTCGAAGGGCCGGCGGAGCTTCCGACCTACGGGCTCGGTGATCTGGCGCGACTGAGATTTCACCGGGTGAAGGCGGTCAGCAGTGATTAGCAGCGACGACATCTCCGATGCGCTCGGCCGTTTTCGGGTGACTCCGCAACAGCGAGCGATCATCGAAGCAGACCTCGCGCCGGCGCTCGTCGTCGCGGGCGCGGGCAGCGGCAAGACCGAGACCATGGCGAATCGTGTGCTCTGGCTGCTCGCCAACGGGCTCGTCGCTCCGTCTGAAGTTCTCGGGCTTACCTTTACCCGCAAGGCGGCGGGGGAGCTGGCGGCGCGGATTCGCGAGCGTATCGCGGAACTGGCCCGCGCGGGACTACTGCTGGGGGACTATGACCCGTTCGAGGCACCGAACGTGTCGACCTACAATTCCTACGCGAATTCGATCTTTCGCGACAACGCCGTCGTGCTCGGCCGTGAAAGCGATGGTTCGGTGCTCGGCGAAGCCGCGGCCTGGCAGCTCGCCCGCCGTGTCGTGACCAAGAGCAGGGACGTGCGTCTGCCCGACCTCGGCAAGAATCTGGAGCCGGTCACCAAGGCGGTGCTCGGCCTCTCCCGGGCGATGGCCGAAAACGACGTCGATGCCGAGGCCCTCCGTGAGTTCGCCCAGCAGTTCCGCTCGGTCGAGCACCTGCCGAACGGCGGGCGCGGCGAGTACTCAGACGTCGTCGCCCTGGCCGAAATGGTCGGCTCGCTCGACGTTCTCGTCGATTTGGCCGCCGAGTTCCAAGCGGTGAAGGCCGCACGCGGCCTCATCGAATTCTCCGATCAAGTCTCCCTCGCCCTGAAGATCGTGCGGGCCCAGCCGAAGGTCGTGGTCGACGAGCGCGAAAAGTATCGTGTCGTGCTGTTGGACGAATACCAGGACACCTCGGTCATGCAGACCTGGCTCCTTGCAGAGCTGTTCGCCGGGCATCCGGTCATGGCCGTGGGCGACCCCAACCAGTCGATCTACGGATGGCGCGGCGCAAGCGCCAGCAACCTCGACGATTTCGCCCGAGCGTTCGGTGCGACGGACGCCCGGTTCGCGCTCTCGACGAGCTGGCGAAACGGGCATCGCATCCTCGAGGCGGCCAACCAGGTGGTCTCGCCGTTGGTTGCGGGGTCGCGCGTCGGGGTGGAGAAGCTCGAGGCTGGCCCGGTCGCCACGAGCGCGGTCGTCGACTCGGTCTTCACCGATTCGGTCATGGATGAGGCGGAGGCGGCCGCGGCCTGGCTCGGTTCCCGGCTTTCTGTGCGCGACGAACATGGCGCACCGCCATCCGCTGCGATGCTCTTCCGTACACGAAAGACGCAGGCGTTCTTCCTGAGCGCCCTGCGCGACGCCGGCATCAGGTATCACGTTCTCGGACTGAACGGACTGCTCGCCGAGCCGGAGATAGCGGACCTCGTCAGCGCTCTCAGCGTGATCAACGATCCGAGCGCCGGACTGGAACTCGTACGGCTCCTCGCCGGCTCGCGCTGGCGGCTCGGCGTGCAGGATCTGCACGCCCTCAATCGACTGGCGTCGCGCCTGCGGGACCTCGACTATGCACAGCATCCACTCCCGACGGAGTTGAAGCAGCGTCTGCGCGCGTCCGTAGCTGAGGGAGAGGGCGGGTCCATCGTCGACGCACTCGACTTCGTCGCCAGCGCCAGACCGCACCACGGTTTTCTCTCCGATTTCAGCGAGGTCGGGCTTGACCGCCTTCGGAAGGCCGGACAGTTCTTCGCGCGCCTCCGCTCGCGAAGCGGCCTCGACCTCCGCGACTTCGTGATCGTGGTCCTGCAGGAACTGCAGCTTGACATCGAGGTCATCGCGAACGACTTCCGAGTGCTCGGTTCCGCACCGATCGACGCGTTCCTCGACGCCCTGAGCGGCTATCTCGCCATCGATGACACGGCGAGCCTGCGGGGCTTCCTCACCTGGCTTCGTGAGGCAGAACAGCGCGAGGACCTGTCGCCGCGTCCGGAGGATCCGGAACCGGGCACGGTGCAGATCCTCACCATCCATGGGGCCAAGGGCCTCGAATGGGACCACGTGGTGGTCCCGCGTTTCGTGGAGGACGACCTTCCGGCGCGACCGCTCGAAGGGTTCAGGGGTTGGGCGGCCTTCGGGCAGCTGCCGTGGCCGTTCCGTGGTGACGCCGACGAGCTGCCCGTCTTCGGTTGGAGGACGGCGACGACGCGCAAGGAGGTAGCCGACGCCCTCAAAGCGTTTTCGAACGCTGTGCGCGCGCGCATCCTCGATGAGGAGCGGCGCCTCGCCTACGTCGCGATCACCCGCGCACGCCATGGCCTGCTCCTGTCCGGTTCGTTCTGGGCGACGCAGAAGAATCCACGCACGCCGAGTGTCTTCTTGCGTGAGCTCGCCGAAGCCGGTATCGTCGCGTCGCTGCCCGCCGCCTCGCACGCCTCGGAGAACCCTCTCGGCGATCACCTCGACAGAGTCGTGTGGCCATTCGATCCGCTCGGTTCGCGCCGACTGGCAGTGGAAACGGCGGCGAGGCGGGTCAGCGAGGCCGAACCGGTGACTGCCGGATTCCTCGGACCGCAGCTCGACCTGTTGCTCGAGGAGCGGCGGATCCGGATGGGTGCCAGCGGCCTGGTCGCGCTTCCCACACGCATTCCGGCCTCGCGCTTCAAGGACTACGTGACGGATGCGGCATCCGTTGCGTCCTCGCTCCGCCGCCCGATGCCGGAGCGGCCCTATCGCGCGACGCAACTCGGAACGCTGTTCCACTCGTGGGTCGAGGACCGTTACGGGCTATTCGCAGGCACCGACGACCTCGATTCGCTCGTCACGGAGCTCGACGCAGAAGACGCCGTCGACGAGGCCGAGTTGGCGAGGCTGAAAACGGTGTTCGCGGCGAGTCCGTGGGGCTCCCGCGCTCCGGTCGACGTGGAGCGCGAGATACACCTGCCCTTCGACGGCCAGATCGTCATCTGCAAGATCGATGCCGTCTACCAGGACGGCGACCGCTTCGAGGTGGTCGACTGGAAGACCGGCAAGCCGCCGAGGAATGCCGCGGATCTCGAACAGAAGCAGTTGCAGCTCGCCCTCTATCGACTGGCCTATGCGCGGTGGAGGGGAATCGATCCGGATCTCGTCGATGCCGTTTTCTACTTCGTGGCCAGCGACGCCATCGTGCGCCCGGAACGGATCTTTTCGGAGCACGAGCTGCTCGAGCGTTGGCGGGCCGTTATTGCGCCCGCTATCGGGTGAGCGGTACGGAGTTCTGCCGACCGATGATCGCCGAGATGAGGGCGTCGATCGGTTCACGTGCGGATGTCGGATTGTCGAGCAGTCGGAAGTCGATGTCCCCGAGCTCCGGCAGTTCGAGTGCCGCCGGAAGCTGGGCGAGATCCGGCGGAATGAGGCTCTGCGGAAAGGCGGAGATGCCGATGCCTGCCCGAGCGGCGGCGAGCACGCCGTTGATTTCCCGCACATTGCAGGTGATGCGCCAGGTTCGCCCGACCGATTCGAGCGCGGTGATCGCGACCGTGCGGCTGAGGCTCGGTGCCTGGTAGGCGATGAGCGGAACCGGTTTGCCCGGCTCGAGCGTGAGGTCCCGGTGCCCGACCCACACCAGCCGATCGCGGCGCACCAGCCGGCCGATCTGGCTGTCGGACTCCTGTTTGACGAAGACGAGGTCGAGTTGGCCCGCCTGGAGTCTGCGCGTGAGCGCTCCGCTCTGGTTCACGGTGAGTTCGAGATTGATGTGCGGATACAGCTGACGGAAATCGCGCAGGATCTGGGGCAATTGGGTGAGTGCGAGGTCGTCGGCGGAACCGAATCTCAGACGCCCCCGCATCGCGGACCCGGTGAAATAGCTGCTCGCCTGGTCGTGGGCGGCGAGAATCGTGCGCGCGAATCCGAGCATCGCGTCACCATTGTCGGTCAGTCTCACCTCGCGCGTGTCCCGCACGACGAGATTGCGTTTCGCGGCGACCTCCAGCTTGCGGATGTGCTGGCTGATCGTCGGCTGGCTGAGCCCGAGCAGCTGCGCGGCACTGGTGAAATTGAGCGTGTCGGCGACCACGACAAAGGTCTTGAGCAGAACGGGATCGAACATGAAAACCACCGGTCATAACGAAACGTAATGGGACTTATAGTCCCGATTCTATTAGCGAATAACCGCCCTTCCCTTTAGCGTGGGAGACGGCATACGCACGAACCGCAACGCAGGAAAGAACGTGACAACAGAATCGCCGGCCATCAGCCCGGCAACAGAACCCATTCCCGTCCTCCTTCAACGACCGCGCTGGCGCGACACCTTCGACTCGCTTCGCGTCTTCAATTACCGGCTATACGTCATCTCGCAGATCATCGCCAACACCTCTGGGTGGATGCAGAAGATCGCGACCGACTGGCTTGTCAACGAGCTGACCCACAACGTGGCTCTTGTGGGAGTGACGGTCTTCCTGCAGTTCGCGCCGGTGCTGGTCTTCGGCGTGTGGGGCGGCGTGATCGCCGATCGCGTCGACAAGCGCAGGCTGATGATGACCACCCAGGCGGTCACGGTGCTGCTCTGCGCCTCCCTGGGCGTCGTGACACTGCTCGGCATCGTCACCGTCTGGGAGGTCTGGGCGACCGCATTCCTGCTCGGGCTCGTCGCTGTGGTTGAGGGTCCGGCTCGGTCCGCCTTCGTCAACGAGATGGTGGGCCACCGGCGTCTCCGTAACGCGATCAGCCTGAACGCCTCGATCTTTCACCTCGGCGGGTTGCTCGGGCCCGCGATCAGCGGCGTCCTCATCGCTCTCGTCGGTTCCGGATGGTCGATCAGCGTCAATGCCGTCGCGGCGACGCTCGTGGTGATCAGCCTTGCCTGCATGCGGGTGCGCGAATTGCTTCCGTCTCCTCGGGCCGAGCGCACGAAGGGGCAGATCCGCGAGGGCCTGAGTTACGTGCTCTCGAAGCCGACCATCTTCTGGCCGATGGTCATGCTCGCCTTCGTCTCGACGTTCGGGATGACTCTGCCGGTGCTGCTCGTCTCGTTTGCGGACCACGTCTACATGACAGGTGCGACCGGTTACGGCCTCTACAGTTCGGCTGCGGCCGTCGGTGCGCTCTCCGGTGCCGTCCTCTCCACTCGTCGAATGAATGTGCGTCTCAGGACCATCATGTTCGCTGCGGGGGTCTTCGGAGTCGCTCTCATCCTCGCCGGGCTTGCGCCATGGGAGCCGCTGTTTCTTGTCTTCCTCGTGAGCATCGGGATCTCCAGACTGCTCTTCGCGACGGGCGCGGAATCGATCGTGCAGCTGTCGACGAATCGCTCGATCCGCGGACGCGTCATGTCCATCTACTCGATGGTCATGCTCGGCGGGCAGGCGCTCGGTGGTCCGATCAGCGGTACCGTCGCCGACCGTTTCGGGGTGCACGTCGCCATGACGATCGCCGGTGCGGTTCCCGCGCTCGCCGCCGTCGTGATCGCAATCGTGCTTGCGCGCTCCGGCAACCTCGCCCTCAAGATCCGTCTGAGCGGTCGCCAGCGGCTCGTGCAGATCGTGTCGCGCAGGGCACCCGCGGTCGAAGCCGGCTAAGCGCGCTGGTTGCGGTCGAGCATCGCCTCGACCTCGTCCACGGCCATGACGGGCATGGTGTTGTGGGTGAGCGCCTGATCGAGATCGTTATGCACGGTGTCGACGAGGCCGTGCAGCATCTCGACCGCGTCATCCACGATCTCGGTGCTGCGTTCCTGGGTACCGTGCAGCAGCCACTTGGCGATCTCGAGTTCCGCATAGAGCATCGCGCGCTGCTTGATCTGGCGGTCGCTCGACCCGCGATCCAGGTTGTAGGCGTCGAAGGCCGTCTCCGCAACGTACTCGCCGCGCGCGCCGAGCAGCCAGTACAGGTCACGGGCGGGGTCGCCGACGCTGAGGCTCTGCCAGCCGATGATCCCCGTGACATCCGAATCCGCGCTCAGGAACGACTCGGCACCGAGCGCGCCGTTGATCACGGTAGGGGCGAACTGCCAGAGGGCGGAGTCTTCCGTCGCTCGCTCCCAGCGACCGAGCAGCGATGCAGGCACCAGATTGGTGGCCGCGGCCCGGTCCATGATCGTGACAGTTCCCCGCAGGATCTCGAGCGGAGTGAGCACCGGGAGTCCGGCATCCGCGATGAAACTCGTCGGCAAGGTGTGGATCGCGGCGATCGATCGTCCGATCGAGGACGCGAGCCCTTCGCCGCCGGGGATCGCACCAAGCGCGACCTTCGATCCATAGATGAATTCGTACACGACCGCGCGGGTGCCACCGATCGGCGTTTGTCCGGCAAACGCCGAGACGGCGAATGGCAGGCGGGATCGCACGCCGACGCTCAGCGCGCGGAGCGCAACGAGATCGGCGGACTGCTCGGCCTCTGCACGCTCAGAGGTAGGGACGCGGATGATCCAGTGGCGCCCGTCACGCCCGGTCAGCAGCGCAGACTCGAAATCGCCAAGGCTGCCAGTGCCGAAGTTGCTGGCGGCCGCTACGTCGAGACCGGCTACGGCCGAGGTGGCCAGCGCGGCTAGAGTGAGATGGGATCTGGCCATACCTGACAGGGTAGGTCGTAGGTCGCCGGCCGGCCACGAACGCCACGCAGTTCCCGCCTCCTTCGATGATTGGTTCTTCGGTGTCTCAAGAGTTGCTGCCGCCTCTCCCAGCCTCCTCGCTCCCGCTCTCGCGCCACGAACTCGACAGGGACTACCTCAGTCGCAACGAGCCGGAGCTGTTCGACAGGCTCTGGGCCGATCCGGAGACCCGGGTGCTGCTGCTCTGGAACGGGAACGCACTTCTCGACGGCCAGGGGGGAATCGCCCTGCTGCCGACCGCGTCCCTGCCGGAAGCCGAGCTTCGTCTCTACCTGGGGCGCTCCATCGCGAGAGGCGCAACCGGCACCGCCTTCGTCGCCGCGGTGCTCTCGGACTCGGCTGCGGAGACGATCGACCCGGATCCCGCCGCGTGGGGCAATCTTCGGATGCTCGGAAGCAAGCTCAGTGACCTCCAGGCCGGGCTTTTCACCGCGGCCCTTGCCCTCGCCAACTGGCACGCCTCGCACGGATATTCTCCACGGACCGGGGCGCGAACCGTACCCGAGCTGGGCGGCTGGGTGCGTCGAAGCGTGGAGGACGGCGGAGAGGTCTTTCCGCGGACGGACCCGGCGATCATCGTCGGGATCATCGACTCGAACGACCGCATGCTGCTCGGATCCAACGCCCTCTGGGAAACCAACCGCTACTCGCTTCTCGCCGGATTCGTCGAACCGGGTGAGTCGCTGGAGAGCGCGGTGATCCGCGAGGTGTTCGAGGAGTCCGGCATCCGCGTCGTCGACCCCGTCTACCGGGGCTCGCAGCCCTGGCCCTTTCCCGCATCCCTGATGCTCGGATTCACCGCGAGGGTGGATCCGGATCTCGAATCGACTCTCACGCCGGACGGCGCCGAGATTCTCGACCTGCGGTGGTTTACCCGCGAGGAGCTGACCGCCGCGCTCGACGAGATCTCGCTGCCGGGCGTCACGTCGATCGCACGCGCCATCATCGAGGACTGGTACGGCGGTCCCATCGACGATCACATCGAGTGGTGACCGCGGCGGATTCGCTGCTCGACGGGCTCGACGAGGAGCAACGCGTTGCAGCCCAAACCCTGCTGGGCCCGCTCTGCCTGCTGGCGGGTGCCGGAACGGGAAAGACGAGGGCGATCACCCACCGGATCGCCTACGGCGTCGCGACAGGCGTCTACGCGCCGGGTCGTGTCATGGCCCTCACCTTCACGGCGCGCGCGGCCGCGGAACTGCGCGCGCGACTACGCCGGCTGGGTGCGACCGGGGTCGCCGCGCGCACGTTCCACGCCTCAGCCCTGTCGCAGCTCGGCTTCTTCTGGCCACAGGTGATCGGCGGAACGATGCCGCGCATCCTCGACAGCAAGGGGCGCCTGCTCGGTCATGCCGCCGAGACACTGCGACTCAAGGTCGACACGGCCACGCTGCGCGATCTGGCGGCGGAAATCGAGTGGCGCAAGGTGTCGCGCCTCACCCTTGAACAGTATTCGGATGTCATCGGCGACCGGGCGCTGCCCGTCATGCTCGACGCCGAGAAGATGCTCGCGCTGCACCGGGCATACGAGTCGGTGAAGGACGAGCGCCGCCAGCTCGATTTCGAGGACGTGCTGCTTGCTACCGCCGGGATGATCGAATCCGAGCCGAGGGTCGCCCAGCAGGTGCGCGAGCAGTACCGATTCTTCGTCGTGGACGAATACCAGGACGTCTCCCCCCTCCAGCAGTCGCTGCTCGACCTCTGGCTCGGCGAAAGGCAGGATGTCTGCGTGGTCGGGGACGCCAGCCAGACGATTTACTCCTTTGCGGGCGCATCCGCGGATTTCCTCCTCGGGTTTCCCACCAGGTACCGCGAGTCGACCGTCGTGCGGCTTGAGCAGAACTACCGCTCGAGCCCGGCCATCGTGCACACGGCGAACAAGCTCATGAAGGGCCGTCCCGGCGCCCTCGCGCTGCGCGCCGCAACGACCGGGCCAGGCAAGGCAGAACCGACGGTCACCGCGTACGCGAGCGATGTCGCCGAAGCCCGGTCGGTGGCCCAGCAGATCGCCGTTTCGATCGCTGCGGGCACGCGCCCGCAGGATGTCGCCATTCTGTACCGCGTGAACGTGCAGTCTGCGGTGTTGGAGACGGCGCTCACTGACGCGGGTGTGAGCTTCCAGCTGCGCGGCGGAACGCGCTTTTTCGAGCTGCAGGAGGTCAAGCAGGCGCTCATGATGCTCAAGGGGGCTGTCGTCGGAGCCACCCGCGAGCCACTGTTCAAGACCGTGAGCGACGTGCTTCGCTCTCTCGGTTGGACCCAGTCCGCCCCGGAGACGCGAGGCGCGGTGCGCGACCGCTGGGAATCGCTCAACGCCCTCATGGGGCTGGCGGAAGCCTCGCCCGCCGGCACGACGCTCAAAGAATTCGTCGACGAACTGTTCGAGCGCTCGGCGGCCCAGCACGAGCCGACGATGTCGGCCGTCACGCTGGCCACCCTGCACTCTGCCAAGGGACTCGAATGGGACACCGTGTATCTCGTGGGTCTGAACGACGGGCTCGTTCCGATCACCTACGCGAAGACTGACGAAGCGGTCGACGAGGAGAGGCGGCTGCTCTACGTCGGCATCACGCGAGCGCGTCAACGTCTGCATCTCTCCTGGGCGAAGGGCGGATCCGCGCGAGGCGGGGAGAGGCGGCCCAGCCGTTTTCTCGCAGAGCTCGGCTGATCTCACTGGTTCACGGGTTCTCATGCCTGATCGGGCGCAGCCCGTTTGCGTCGACGTCGATGCAACCGCATTCCGGGTGGGGCGACCACCTCCGCGTGACAGTTGTGCCCGTCGCGACATCCAACTCGACGGATGTCGCGATCGCGTCGGGCCCAGAATCCCGACGGCGGAGTACGAGTCTCGCGGCGAGCGCAGCCGCCTCGCCGGCAGCCAGAGCGCTCTCGGCTGTGCTGCCCTTGCCCCAGAGTTGCGACGCGATCGTCGGCCAAGCCGGGTCGGCATCCGTACGCCAGCGCTCGAGGCAATACAGGCAGGGGCCGGCGCCCGGTTCGATGAACGGGCCGACGCGCAACGCTGTATCGCCGTAAACGACAGGCAGGTGCGGGATGTCACGTCGAAGCCAGTATCCGTAGAGCTCAGGCTCGATCACAAAGTGGGCGACGATGACCGCGAGGCCGGTCTCCCCGTCGTCGGCGGCGAGCCGCGCCCCCGACTTCAGGAGGATCTCCGTGAGCCGGTCGGCCGTCGGTCCGCCTCCCGAGATCGTTATCGCCTTCGACCCGATGGGCGTCTCTCCTTTCAGAGCCGGTGAGACCGTTTGCAGCAGCACATCCACATCGCCCTCGAGGGCTCCGGCCGCTCGCGCGATCATGTCGAGACCGGACCTGCTGACTCCGGCGACGAGGGCCGCGATCATCCGCTCGTCGGCATTGGAGACCTCGTCAAGTAGCACGGGCGGTGCGTCGATGCCGAGTTGGAGGCTGGTGGGCGTGCGCCAAACGAGCGGCAGGCGAGGATCGAGTTGGAGAACCATGTCGGCATGCTGCCAGCAGATCCTTGCGGTCGTCGCCGACCATCCACAGCAGCAAGGGGTGCTCGGCCCTTGTGACGCTCCGCGTCCTGGAAAGGGAAGAACCTCCGGACTAAGTGGGGGTTCGTTTCTCCGGAGGATTTGTACGGCAGCCGCTGTTCTTGAGGGACGAGGTGCCCGGAAGGCGGAAATCTCCGGAGAAGCACCGGCATCGGACAAGCACCACATCGGAGAACGCCGGCATGGAGATCACGACACAGCAGCTAGGCGAGTGGCTCGTCAGCGCTGCCGTCGCTGCCCTCGTGCGGCCGGTTGTCCCCGGTGTCGTTGAGCAGGTCTTCGATCGCCTGGTCGACGTCGTCAGTCGCCGTCTCTGACCCGGTGAGGCGCGCCACGAACGCGGCAGGATCGTCGATGTCCTCCGAGGTCGGGACGAGATCCGGATGCGACCACAGTTTGTCCCTGCGCTCTTCACCGATCTCATCCGTGAGCTTCTGCCACATTGCGGCGGCTTCGCGAAGACGTCGGGGACGGAGTTCCAGCCCGACGAGGGTCGAGAACGCCGATTCGGCCGGCCCCCCGGCCGCACGACGGCGCCGGACCGTTTCGGCGATCGCGCCAGACTTGGGTAGACGAGCGGTCGCCTGCGCGGTCACCACATCCACCCACCCCTCGATCAGGGCGAGCATCGTTTCAAGACGGCCGAGAGCCGCGAGCTGCGCCTCCGATTTCGGCGGAATGAGCGCACCGCTCACCATCGCCTCGCGCAGTTCCTCGGGATTCGAGGGGTCGAAATCGGTTGCAAGCTCTTCGAGGCGATCGGTGTCGATTCTGATGCCCTTGGCAAACTCCGTGATGGAGCTCATGAGCTGCAGGCGGAGCCACTTGGCGTGCCGGAAGAGACGCGCGTGCGCGAGCTCGCGCACAGCGAGGTAGAGCTGCACCTGGTCGGTCTCGATGTCGAGACCGACGCCGAAGGCGGCCACGTTCTGGGGGAGGATCGCGGCCTGATGCTCCGAGTCGTTGGCGGAACCCAGCAGGGGGATTCCGATATCGCCGCCGGAGACGACCTCGCTCGCGAGCTGGCCGACAACCTGGCCGAGCTGCATGGCGAAAAGGGTGCCTCCGACATTGCGCATGAGTTTGCTCGCGCCCTCGATCATTCCGGACATCTCTTCCGGTGCCTGCTCGCGCAGTACGTCCGTGAGCGAGTTGGCGATGCTCAGGGCGACCGGCTCGGCCAGCTGGGTCCAGATCGGCATCGTCGCGCTGATCCACTCCGTGCGGCTCATGAGCCGTGGCGTCGACGTGAGCTCGGAGAGGTACGTCGCCTCATCGAGCCAGAGGGCGGCGACGTGGAAGGCCTGTTCGAGCGCTGAGCGTTCGGCGGGAGTCGTCGCCACGACGTCCTTCGAAGCGAGCGCGCGCGCCTGCTCGAGTGCGAGACCCCAATTGACACCGTCACCGCTGGACTGAAGCGCGCTCTGCAACTGTCCGATGAGGTTCTTGATCATCTCTGGATCGTTGGGCAGACCGGCGGCGTTGGCAAGGCGTGCCGGATCGATCTCCGAGTTACCGGAGAGGAACTGGCTCAGCATGTCGCGGAATTCGTCTTCCGGGTCCTGCGCCGAATCTTCAGGCATAGCAACTACGCTAGCCGCTGCACAGCCGGAGCGGCTGTGTTTTGTCTTCAGTCTCGGTGCCTTCGCGTGCGCCTGTGGCGAACAGCCCTCCGAAAGGACCAGCGGTGGCACTTTTCGCCGATGATCAGCTCGATCCGAATCCTCATCGCCGACGAAACGCGTGGATCGGTTGGACTCTGCTGATGGCCGCTCTCCTCGGCACCTTCGCCTTCGCGACCGTCCCCTCTCCGTACGTGATCGAGCAGCCCGGACCCGTGTTCAACACCCTCGGCAACGTCAGTTTCCAGCACAAGGAGGTGCCGCTCATAGACATCCCCGGTCAGAAGACCTACCCGACGAAGGGCGCGCTCGACATGCTGACGGTCAACGTCGTCGGCTCGCGAGCGGAGTCACCGAGCTGGTTGGACGTCGCGCAGGCCTGGCTCGACCCGAGCAAGGCGGTGCTGCCGCTCGACTCGGTCTACCCGAAGGGCGAATCGGTGCAGCAGTCGAACCAACAAGCCACCGTGGACATGCAGAACTCGCAAAAGGATGCGATCGCCGCTGCACTCACCAAGCTGGGCTACCGGCTCCCGAGCGCGCTCACCGTGGCGGGTTTCTCGCCGCAGTCACCGTCGGCGGGGATACTCAAGGATGGTGACACGATCCTCAGAGTCAACGGGGCGACCGCGAACACCGTTCTCAGCCTGAGGGCGATAATTGCCAAATCGGGCGCCGGATCTCCGCTCAGCGTGGACATCGTTCGCGCAGGCAAGGCGTTGACCGTGCGGGTGACCCCGGTGCTCAGCGCCGACCAGCAGCCCGTCCCGATCATCGGGATCTACCCGGCGATCACCTACAGCTTTCCCTTCGCGGTCAAGATCCAGTTGGAGAACGTCGGCGGACCGAGCGCAGGACAGATGTTCGCACTCGGCATCATCGACAAGCTCTCGCCGGGCGAACTCAACGGGGGTGCAAACGTCGCAGGCACGGGCACCATCGATGCGGCAGGCGACGTCGGCGCGATCGGCGGCATCCGCCAGAAGATGTACGGTGCGCGGGCTGCCGGGGCCACGTGGTTCCTGGCACCCTATTCGAACTGCAATGAGGTCACTGGCCACGTGCCGACTGGTCTCACTGTGTTCGCTGTCAAGACGCTCGATGACTCGCTTGCTGCGCTCAAGGCGATCAGCACGAAAGCCGACACGAGCGGATTGCTGCGCTGTCCAACCGGATGATGTGCCCATCCTTTCTCGCAGCGCGAACCCTTAAGATGAGGGACCACCGCGTCCGCCACAAGCCAGGAGCAGTCTCTTGACGTCCACTTCAACAGAAGAGCGAAAGCCAGCACCGCGATCGAGGGCGACGGTCCTCATCACGATCGCCGTTGTGGCGGTCATCGTCATCCTCTTTTTCATCTTCGCCAGCCTCTACACGGACTGGCTGTGGTTCGATCAGCTCGGCTACCTCAATGTGTTGACGACTCAGTGGATCGCCAGCACTGTGATGTTCTTCGTCGGCTTCTTCGGGATGGCCATCCCCGTCTTCATCAGCATCGACGTTGCCTTCCGGTGGCGCCCTGTCTACGCCAAGCTGAACGCCCAACTCGACCGCTACCAGCAGGTCATCGAACCGCTGCGTCGGCTCGCGATGTACGGCATCCCGGCGGTGCTCGGGCTCTTTGCCGGGGTCGCCTCGTCGTCGCACTGGCAGCTGGCCCTGGAATGGATCAATGGCGTGCCATCCGGCAAGACCGATCCGCAGTTCCATCTCGACATTTCGTTCTACCTGTTCGCGCTGCCGTTCTATCAGGCCGTAGCGGCGTTCGCATCCGCCGTCGTGCTCATCTCGGCAATCGCGGCCCTCGCGACCAGCTATCTCTACGGCGCCCTGCGATTCAACGGTCGTGAGGTGCGTATCTCCCGCACCGCGCGTGTGCAGCTCGCGGTCACCGGTGCGGTCTATCTCGCCCTCCAGGCGGTGAGCATCTGGCTCGACCAGTACGCGACCCTGAGTTCCTCGACGAGCAGCAATCTCATCGTCGGTGCATCCTATGCGGACGTGAATGCCGTGATCCCTGGGCGCCAGATTCTCGCGGGAGCGGCAGGCGTCGTGGCGCTGCTCTTCGTCATCACCGCGGTCGTCGGGCGCTGGCGTTTTCCGCTAATCGGGACCGCACTCCTGCTGGTGAGCGGCCTCCTCGTGGGATCCGTCTACCCGTGGGTCGTGCAGAAGTTCCAGGTCGAGCCCAATGTGCGCACGCTTGAGGCTCCGTACATCAACCGCAACATTGCGGCAACACGAGATGCCTACGGCGTTGCCAACGTGCAGGAGACGCCCTATAGCGCGACGACGAGCGCCCAGCAGGGAGCCCTCCGCAACGATGCCGTGACGACGGCCAATATCCGAATCATCGACCCTGCTCTCGTCTCGAGTGCCTTCGCGCAGCTCGAGCGGATCAAGCAGTACTACCAGTTCAACAAGTACCTCGACGTCGACCGCTACAAGATCGCCGGCAAGACGCAGGACACCGTGATCGCGGTTCGTGAACTCAACGCGAAGAACTCCGGTGCAACGAACAGCTGGTACAACAACACGCTCGTCTACACGCACGGCTACGGCGTCGTCGCCGCCTACGGAAACCAGCGCTCGACGGAGGGGCTCCCGGTCTTCCTCGAGTCAGGCATCCCCAGCAAGGGCGCGCTCGGCACGTACGAACCGCGAATCTACTTCGGCGAGAACTCGCCGGGCTACTCGATTGTCGGCGGCCCGAAGGGCAGCAACAAGATCGAACTCGACTATCCATCGGGGGATCAGGGCAGCAACCAGAACGCGACCACGACGTACTCCGGCAACGGGGGCCCGAAGCTCGACACTGTGTTCAAGAAGCTCATCTACGCGATCAAGTTCCAGTCCGAGCAGATCTTCCTCTCCAACGGCGTGAACAACAGCTCGCAAATCCTCTACACGCGCAATCCGGTCGACCGCATCCAGAAGGCCGCACCCTATCTCACGCTCGACAGCGACCCATATCCGGCCATCGTCGACGGCAAGGTCCAGTGGATCGTCGACGGATACACGACCAGCGAGAAATATCCGTATTCCGCGGTGCAGCAGCTCAGCAACGCGATCTCTGACACCTACACGCCCGCACCGCAACTCGCTCTCGACAACATCAACTACATCCGCAACTCCGTGAAGGCCACGGTCGACGCGTACAGCGGGAAGGTGACGCTCTACGCCTGGGACGCGAACGATCCGATCCTCAAGACATGGGAGAAGATCTTCCCCGCGACGGTCAAGCCGGTGAGCGAGATGAGTGCGCAGCTCATGAGCCACGTGCGCTATCCGGCCGACCTGTTCAAGGTGCAGCGCGAGATCCTCGGGACGTACCACGTCACCGACTCGAACACCTTCTACTCGTCGACTGATGCCTGGATCACGCCCAACGACCCGGTGTCCCCGGCGTCGACGGCGAAGTTGCAGCCGCCGTACTACCTGACGATGAAACTTCCGGATGCCACGGCTCCGGCGTTCACGCTCTACTCGACCTACATCCCGAAGTCGGCGTCCGGCAACGGTTCGAGTAGCATCCTGACCGGCTATCTCGCCGCCAATTCGGATGCGGGAAGCACGGCGGGCACCGTCGCGTCCACCTACGGCAAGCTCACCCTGTTGTCCCTTCCCAAGCAGAACACCGTCCCGGGTCCGGGCCAGGTGCAGAGCAACTTCAACACCGACACGACCGTCGCGAATCAGCTGGCGCTGCTGCAGCGCGGCGATACGACGGTGGAGCGGGGCAACCTGCTCACCGTGCCGGTTGGCGGGGGATTGCTCTACGTGCAGCCCGTCTATGTGCGCTCAAACGCGGAGACGAGCTATCCGATCCTGCGCAAGATTCTCGTTGCCTTCGGCGACAAGATCGCCTTCGAAGACACACTGAACGCCGCCCTCGATTCGCTCTTCGGTGGCAATTCCGGTGCGAACGCCGGGGACGGCGGTCTTCCAGCAACGCCGACGCAACCCAGCACGACCACGCCGGCAACGCCAGCGAGCAGCGCGCAGCTCAAGGCGGCCCTCGCCGCCGTGCAGACGGCGCTCACGGATCGGGCGGCAGCGCTCAAGTCGGGTGATCTCAGTGCATACGCCACCGCAGATGCGGCTCTTGTCAGCGCGCTGAACGCGGTGTTCGCCCTCGAGAAGTAGGCTCGAACGGCCCGCTCCTGGCACTGTGCTAGTGTTAATCCTTGTGCCGCGGGGTGGAGCAGTTCGGTAGCTCGCTGGGCTCATAACCCAGAGGTCGCAGGTTCAAATCCTGTCCCCGCAACCAAGAAAGTCCCGGAAACCCAAGGGTTTCCGGGACTTTTTCTGTGTGGGAAAGTGTGCACGGCATCCTTTTGCAGTATCCCTCACCACGGGGCCGGTGAATTCACAGTCGGTGTCGATTTTCCGGTCTGCCGTTCGTCGTATGGGAGTGCCGGCACTTTCGCCGACCGTCATATTGAAGGAGCAGCACATGTCCAACTTTGTTCTCTCGTTCCGCAGTGCACCGGACGTCATGGCCAGCCAGGACGAAATAGACGCATGGGGCGCCTGGTTCCAGGGGCTCGGAAGCACGGTCACCGATCTCGGCGGACGGATCGCCGACGTGACCCTGCTCGGCGCGGGCGCTGGTGCCAACGCGCTGTCAGGGTACGCCGTCATCGATGCGCAAGACGCGGCCCAGGCTGTCGAAATCGCGAAGGGATGCCCCGGCCTCGCCTACAACGGCTCTGTTGAGGTCGGCCAGCTCATCGTGATGTGACCGTATGGGGCTGGATAGCGACCTGCGCTATTTGGTACGTCGTCGTCGTGTCCCAGCCGTTGTCCATGACTGCTCCCGCGGAGACATTAGCTTTGCATTAGGCGAGGCGCATGTCTTCGCAGACATGGACGGCAACCAAGAAAGTCCCGGAAACCCAAGGGTTCCGGGGCTTTTCTGTAGGCGTCGTGTCCCGACCAAGACTCGAAGTCGTTCCCGTGTCGTGCGCCACCGTCTCGAACCCCTCTTGCCGCTTCGCCTACAGCGACTTCCTTTCGTGGGCGCGCCGCACGCCCTCGCCTGTCCACCGGAGAGCGACTGCACCAGCTGGCGCGAGCTTTCGTGCCCGCCGGCGACCTGACAGTCCGTCAGCTCACAGCGGCCTTCGAGCGCCGATGGATCGCATCGAACTACAATGACCCAATGCCCCGAGCCGCCGCACTCCTCTGCGTTCTCGCCCTGGTATTGACCGGATGCACCACGGCCGGCACGACATCGCCGGCGCCGTTGCAAACTGTGCCGCTGCAATCTGCTCAGTCGACCTCAACGATGACTCCGGCCCCGTCGGCATCGATCACTAAGGTGCTGGTCTTCGTCGAAGAGAACCACTCGCTGAGCGAGATGAAAACGGGCATGCCATACACGTTCAGCCTTGCCCAGCGCTTTGGCTACGCCACGAACTACACGGCGATCACGCACCCCTCCTTGCCGAACTACGTGGCTATCGCGGGAGGTCAATCGTATGGAATCACCGACGACGCCGACCCGTCGGCCCATCCGCTCGCGGGCAAGTCAGTGTTCGGCCAGGCGATCGCGAACGGCAAGACGGCAATGGTCTTCGCCGAGGGGATGCCGGCAAACTGTGCGACCACGAACGGAGGATCCAGCTATGCGGTCAAGCACAATTCGTGGGCGTACTTCACGGCAGAACGTGGCCTGTGCCAGAAATACGATGTCCCGATAGACCGCCTCGATGCAGCGGTGGCCGGCGGCAACCTGCCGAACGTGGGGATGGTCATCCCGAATCTCTGCAACGACGCGCACGACTGCCCGCTGAGTACTGCTGACGCGTGGTTCCAGGGCTGGATGACGAAGATCTTCGCCGGTCCGGACTGGAATTCCGGCCACCTTGCGGTCATTCTGACCGCCGACGAAGACGACAAGTCTGCGAAGAACACCGTGCTGACCGTGGCCATCCATCCGAGCCAGAGTGCCAACGTCGTCACCTCACCATTGACCCACTACTCGCTGACGCGATTCCTCGAAGACGTGTCGGGCAGTCCTTACCTCGTCAACGCACGCACGGCGCCGTCGATGACGAAGGCCTTCGGCTTGCCGCTATTGCCCTGATCCCTCGACGTCGCGCGCACGGTACCTGCGCACTACGAGTCTCAGTATCAGAAGCCCGAGAGCTGCGATAACAACCAGCCCCACCACGTAGATGGCGATGGCGAGGGCCGATACTCCCGCCGCCGCGCCGGGCGGCAGAAACCCGAATTCCTGCACGCGCAGGAGGTTCCCGGAGAGCAACACCGCGAGGAACGTCGAAAACCCGCTCATCGAATCCCAGAGTCCGTGGAGCACCGCGACCCCCACGTACGCCCCGATCGCAACCAATGCGAAACGCAGGCGCGACGCCGCTCTGGCGGCACCGAACCAGACAGCGCCGAAGACAGCGGTCCAGACCACGTGGCCCACGGGTGCCAGGACGGCGCGAAGTACCTCGGTCTGCAGCAGCGAGCTCAGACTGATTCCCTGGGCGGTCAAGGCCGAGTTGAAGGCATACCCCGCGGATTCGAACGCAGCGAAGCCGGCACCGACCGTAGCACCGAGAAGTGCACCCTGGCGTGCCGTCTTCGGAACAAGCCGCACGCCGATGATCACGAGGATCGCGGCTTTCACGAATTCCTCGATGAACCCGACGAGGAAGTACGTCCACAGGCTGGGGGCGAGGCTGCCTTCGAGAAGGGATGCCCCCAGCACTCCGAAGACTCCGCTCAGGAAGAACACGAGCACGATGTTGGTAGCGGTCATGGTGCCGGTGATGCGCTCGGCGGCGAACAGCACGACGCAGAAAGGGACCAGGAAGCTCCCGAGAAGGATCAGCGTCGGGATGAGGTTGGAATTGAGCGTCACGGCGGTAACCGCGATCGAGGCGGCCCAGAGGGCGAGCCCGATCAAGAGGGCCTTCCACCACCAGCCGTGGCGATGCGTCCTGGTGATTGGTTCATCCAGCGTGGTCATGCCGGTTCTCCGTATCTGGATCGCATCATGCGTGCTATCGGGGTCACCGGTCCTCAGGCCATTCTGATCGGCGGAGCTGCGCGTGTCATGGGGCTTGACATGTGGGGCGATCGGGGATCTTGTAACCTGCCCTAGTGAACCAGGGACCGGGCGACTCCGCCAAGCAGGCGAAAGAACAGCGCAGAGCTCATGCCGCGCAGCTTCGGGAGCAGGAGAAACGCCGACAGCGCACCAGGCGCATCGCGGGATGGAGCGGCCTCGGCGTCGGGATCGCCCTGCTGGGCGGTCTGGTCACCTTCGTCGTGATCAGCGCGCAACAGAGCGCACCACCTTCTGCCGCATCGACGGTCGAGAGTTCCGACGCCAACCGCATCACCGAGGTGCCGGCGACACCCACGATGGTGGCGAAGGGTGCGTCGACGGATGCACCGTGGCCCGCGCCCTCGAATGCCTCCGGCCGGGCCGCCCTGGCCGGGCTCCCGATGCTCAGCGCGGAGGGTTCGATCGAGCACATCCACTCCCACCTGAGCATCTCGATCGACGGCAAGTCGGCGGATGTCCCTGGCGACATAGGAATCGACCTCACGCAGCAGAAGATCTCACCGTTGCACACGCACGACATGACCGGCATCGTCCATGTCGAGTCGCCCGTCAAGCGCTCATTCACACTCGGCCAGGTCTTCACGGAATGGAATGTCGCGCTCGATGCGACGCGCGTCGGCGGCTACTCGACGTCAGACGGTCACAGCTTGACGGTGTTCGTCGACGGCAGAGCCGTCACGGGCAATCCGGCAGCGATCGTTCTCGCCGACCATGAGGACATCGCGATCGTCTACACGAAGCCGGGCCAGACCGCTACCGCCCCAGCCGCGTTCAGCTGGCCGAGCGGATACTAGGAGCCGGCGCGGGTTGTCGGCTCACCTCGTAGGCTTGGCCCATGGCATCCGATTCGACGAGCATCGCGATCGCGGTAGCGCAGTTCGCACCCGGCGAGGACAAGGCAGCCAATCTCGAGCAGATTCGCGACCTCGCGACGACCGCGGCGGTCCGCGGAGCCAAACTCGTCGTGTTTCCGGAGTACTCCTCCTACTTCACTCCCGAGTTCGGCGAGCAGTCGGTCGCCGCTGCAGAGACACTCGACGGCCCGTTCGTCGCGGGGCTCGAGGCGATCGCGAAGGTGCTCGACATTCATCTTGTCGTCGGCATGCTCGAAGTGGTGGAGGACGATCAACGTTTCTCCAACACCCTGGTGGCGCTCGATCCGCGGGGTGGGCTCGTCGCCAAGTACCGCAAGATGCACCTCTACGATGCGTTCGGGCAGTCGGAGAGTGACTGGGTGGTGCCGGGGCCGATCGAGCAGCCGGAGACCTTCGCCCTCGGTGAACTGACCGTCGGCCTGCAGACCTGTTACGACATCCGCTTTCCCGAAGTCACCCGTCGTCTCGTGGACGCGGGCGCGGACCTGGTATTACTGCCAAGCGAGTGGGTGCGTGGACCCCTCAAGGAACAGCACTGGCGCACTCTCGTGACCGCGCGTGCGATCGAGAATACCGTCTACATCGCCGCCGCGGACCACGCTCCGCCGATCGGCGCGGGCAACAGCATGATCGTCGACCCCATGGGCACGGAGCTCGTGACCATCGGCGATGCGACGGCCGTTGGCGTCGCGTGGATCTCCGCAGAGCGGGTCGCCGCGGTGCGTTCCGTGAACCCCGCATTGGGGCTACGGAGGTTTGGAATTCACCCTCTGGGGAGCTGAAGCGCCGCGTAGAGTGAGCTGATCGCATTTTCTTGGGGGGAATTGATGGCAGCTCAGCCGTACCGCGTTATCGTGGTCGAGGACGATGCCGATGTTGCGTTTTACACGCGGACCGTGCTCGAGAAGCGCGGAGTCCTCGTGCAGGTCGTCTCCAATCCCATCCTCGCCACCGCTGCGATCGCGAGCTTTCAGCCTGATGTGGTCATCACCGACATAGAAATGCCGGGCATCACCGGCCTTGACCTCATCGATCAGATCCGCGCCGAGCGCCCCGGCATCCCCGTGGTGGTCATGACGGCACACGTGTCGATCGACTACGCCGTGGCCGCCCTCCGCAGCCAGGCCGACGAATTCCTGACCAAACCGGTGTCGTCATCCGACCTCATCGCCATTGTCACGAGGCTTGCGGACGAATACCGCCGCGCACAAGCCGCGATGCCGCCCCACGACGTCGTGCTCGCGATCGGCGCCCACCCGGACGACGTCGAGATCGGCGTCGGCGGTTTGCTCGCCGCGCACCGCGCCGCAGGGGACTCCGTCACGATTCTCACGCTCTCTCGCGGGGCGCGCGGCGGTGAGGCGGACGACCGCCAGCACGAGTCCCTCGCGGCAGCAGAACTCATCGGCGCGCGCCTCTTTCTCGAGGACCTCGTCGACACGCAGATCAGCAATGCCGACCCCACTGTGGGGATCATCGAACGCGTCGTGCGGGAGGTCGCTCCGACGATCGTTTATACGCACAGCAACCACGACCGTCACCAGGACCACCGCGCGGTGCACGACGCGACGCTCGTGGCCACCCGCGCGGTGCGCACCGTGGCCTGCTACCAGAGCCCGTCGGCTACCGTCGATTTTCGGCCCAATCGCTTCGTGTCGATCGACGGCTTCACCGACGCGAAGATGGCTCTCCTGAACTGCTTCGCCTCGCAGGCCGAAATCCGCTGGTACCTTGAGCGGGACTTCGTCGTCGCCACCGCCCGCTACTGGTCGCGCTACGGGGGTGGCAAGAGCAGCGAGCCGCTCGAAATAGTTCGTGATTCCGCCGATGTCTCCGTGTCTCGCGCCGACATCGCCGCTGCCGTCCGCGCCGAAAAGCAGCGCCAGGTACGCAGCGAGACGACGACCTGATGACCCGTGTGCTCGTGACGGGCGCCGGCGGTGCGGCGGGCGTCGCCGTCATCCGTTCGCTGCTGGGCCGCTCCGATGTCGAGGTCTACGCCGCCGACATGGACGGCTGGGCGAGTGGTCTCTACCTTGTGCCCGCCGCGCATCGACGCATCGTGCCGCGCGGTCTCGAACCGGAGTTCGTGGACACCGTGATCGAGATCTGCACGGCCGACGCGATCGACGTGCTTTTCTCAACCGTCGATGTCGAACTTCCCGAGCTCGCCGCACGACGCGACGAGCTCGGCCCCACGACTCTTGCCGCTCCCTCGCTCGAGACGCTTGACGTCGCCCTTGACAAGTTCGCGCTGGCAGAACGGGTCGGCGCCCACGCCCGAGTGCCAGTGACGCACCTCGTGGGACCACGTAGCGCCGCCGAGGAGTGGACATTCCCGATCATCGTCAAGCCGCGCCGTGGTGCGGGTTCGCGCGGCGTGCGGCTCGTGTCGGACCGCGCGCAGCTCGACGCGCTTGGCGAAGACGAAAGTCTCATCGCCCAGGAACTCCTTCCCGGCGCCGAATTCTCCGTGGATGTCTTCGCCGATGCAGCGGGGGAGGTCATCGCCGCGGTGCCCCGCACGCGCACCCGAGTCGATTCCGGCGTGTCCATCGCAGGCCGCACGGTTCACAGCGAGGAGCTCGAAGCCACGGCCGCGTCCGTGGCACGAGCCATCGGCCTGGTCGGTGTCGCCAATGTGCAACTCCGGTACGACGTCAACGGCGTCCCGGCGTTGCTCGAGGTCAATCCGCGATTTCCGGGCGCCATGCCCCTTACAATCGCAGCAGGCGTCGACATGCCGTCTCTTGCCCTCGACCTCGCGCTCGGCCTCGAACTGCCGAATCGCGTAGGCTTCCGCGAACTGGCCAACGTGCGCTACCTCGAAGACGTGTTTCTGGATCCCTCCGAGATCCTGCACTCGGTGAACGCCGCTCACGACGAGATCGAGGAGTGATGGCCACCGCCACCTTTCCCGAGTTGCTCGGGGACTTCCACGTGCATTCGACCTTTTCGGATGACGCGGTGAGCGCGCTCGGCGAAAATATCGCCGCGGCCTCTGCCGTCGGGCTGCGTGAGTTGCGGCTCGTCGACCATGTGCGCCGATCGACGACCTGGGTTCCCGAGTTCCTCGCGGCGATCGGGGCCGAGACGGTCCCCGCCGGTCTCCAGATTCACACCGGTGTGGAAGCGAAGATCCTGGACAGCACCGGCGCGCTCGACATCCCCGATGATCTCGTCGTCGGAGCCGGGGGAGTCGACGTCGTGCTCATCGCCGACCACCAGTTTCCCGGAATCGACGGCCCGTGGTCGCCGCGTGTCACGATCGAGAAGCTGGATGCCGGCCTCGCCGTGCAGGATGCGCTCGACCTGCTCATCAACGCCCTGGTGGCCGCGATGGACTCCGTTCCCGCCGCCCAGCTCGCACACTGTTTCTCGATCCTGCCCAAGGTCGGTCTGAGCGAAGATGACCTCAGTGACGAGCACCTCGCCGCATGGGCGTCGGGAGCGGCGCTCACCGGAACGCTCGTCGAGGTGAACGAGAAATGGGCCTGCCCGAGTCCGCGCGCTCTGGCCGCCGCTCGCGCGGCCGGAGTGGTCCTCGTCGCGTCGACGGACAGCCACGTCGCCACGGATGTTGGCCGTTATGCCCGCGTCGGAGATCTCCTGGGAGCGCTGGTTTCGTGAACGCGGCTTCCGTATTCGTCCTGGTACTCCAGATCGTGCTGCTCGTTTTCGTGGCGACCGGCGCACTGCCCGTGCTCGCGGCGGCGTATTCCTTCCTGGCGATTCCGCTGCATGCCTTCCGCAATCACTACAAGAACGCCGCTCCCTACCTGCCCCGGGTTTCGATCGTGGTGCCCGCCTGGAACGAGGGCGCCGTGATTGCGGCATCCATCGATCGGCTCATGTCGCTGGAATACCCCCTCGAGCGGTTGCGGGTCTACGTCGTCGACGACGCCAGCACCGACAGCACCCCCGACGTCGTGCAGGCGAAGGAACGTCAGTATCCGGGCAATGTGTTCCATCTCCGCCGCGAGAAGGGCGGCGAGGGCAAGGCCCACACGCTCAACCACGGCATCCGCGAGATCCTCAAGGACGACTGGATGGAGGCGTTGCTCATCATGGACGCCGATGTCATCTACCTGCCGAACTCGCTTCGTCGCATGACACGGCACCTCGCCGATCCCAAGGTCGGGGCGGTGTCGGCGTACATTCGTGAGGGCAGCGCCGACAAGAACTATCTCACCCGCTTCATCGGGCTCGAGTACGTTCTCTCGCAGCCGGCTGCCCGTCGCGCCCAGAATGTGCTGGGCGCACAGGCGTGCCTTGCCGGAGGCGCGCAGCTGCATACGCGCGAGAACCTGCTCGCCATCGGCGGCCAGATCGACACCTCGTCTCTCGCCGAAGACACGATCACCACCTTCGAGACGCAGCTGGGCGGGCGAGAGGTCGTGTTCGAGCCGCTCGCGGTCGTACTCGCCGAGGAGCCCGGCGCCATCGATGCCCTTTGGAAGCAGAGGCTGCGGTGGGCGCGCGGCAACGTCGCCGTCACGGCGCGCTACAAGAAGATCTGGTTCAGGCCATCGAAGGTGCACAAGCTGGGCACCGTCTCTTTCGGCATCGTCTGGTTCAGTCTCTGGCTGCTTCCGGTGGCGATGATCCTCTCCTCCATCGGTCTCCTCGGACTGCTGCTGATGCACAGCGACCTGGCGGCGACCGTGTTTCGGGTGCTCTGGATCTCCGCCGCCTGCACCTACGTGTACACGCTCGCGCTGGGTGCGCAGCTCGACAGCAAGCTCAGCCGCACCGCCTGGCGCGAGGTACTGGCCTTCCCCGGCATCATTTCGATGATCGTCATGCTCACCGCTTTCTTCCCGGCGCTCGTCGAGGTGCAGATTCCGGCGCTTCTCGGACAGAAGCTGACCGAGAGCGGCACCTTCGTACTCACGGCCGGCATCTACGTCTGGATCCCGTTCTCCATGCTCGGTGCGTGGATCGCGCGCAAGGTCGAGAAGACCTGGATCGGGCCGTTCCTCTCGCCATTGCTGATTTACCTGGTCGGCTACGGCTCGCTGCTCTGTACGATCACGTTCGACTCCTATGTGAAGGAGCTTCGGGGTGCCGAGGCCACCTGGGACAAGACGGAGAAGACGGGACGGGTGATGGCATGACGCGCGACATGGGTGCCGACCAGCACGGGCGTCGCGCCCAGACGGAGCCGATCCAACCGGTCGACCTGCGCAATCCGGGCGATGCCTTTCTCGCCGAGGAGATCGAGTCCAACCGTCGTGCCGAGCGCTGGCTCGTCCCCAAAGCCCTTCTCGCCCTCGCGATCGTGGCAGTGCTCGTTGTCATTCGAGAGGTATTTTTCGTATGAGCATTCCCGATACCCTGCCCGACAAGGTGCAGGTGCTGATCGTCGAGGACAGCGAGGACCAGCGCACGCTGTTGCGCCGATACTTCGAACGCGCCGGATGCTCGGTGACCACGGCGGAGTCAGCGGAAGAGGCCATCCTGGCCTACAGTCGTTCGACTCCGGATCTCGCCGTGATCGACCTCGTGCTCCCGGGCATGAACGGCTGGGACCTCACGGAGCAATTGCGAGCCGATCGTCCGGAATGTGTGATCGTCATCACCTCCGTGCTCGACCCGGCTGACTATCCGGCGAGTGAAGCCACTCTGCCGAAGCCTTTCACGGGTGCCCAAATCCGTAAGATTCTTCGCGACTTCATTCCCAAGTGGTCGTCGCTGTGACCGAAGGGCGCGCTCGCGTCGTCATCGCGGACGACGATCCGGACATCCGCGCCCTCGTGTCGATTTCGGTGCGTAAGGCTGGTCTGGAACTGGTCGCCGCTGCGGCGGACGGAGATCAGGCGTGGCTCGCCCTGCAGGAGTATCACCCGGATCTGGCCGTGCTCGACGTATCCATGCCGGGCACGACCGGCCTCGAGCTCTGCAGGCTGGTGAGGGCGGATCCCTCGCTCGCAGGTCTCCGCATCGTGCTGCTTTCCGCGGCCGCCGACGACCAGGCTCGAGCCGCGGGTATCGAGGCCGGAGCCGACGAGTTCTTTGTCAAGCCTTTCAGCCCACGCGACTTCGCCGCGTGGCTGTCCGACGCGATGATCCGGGGGGAGTGAGCAATGAGGAGGTTCTATCTCTCGATCATGAGGCGGCTATCGGTCGATAATCCGTCGCCAGCGCTCAAGCAGCTCCCGATGGTCATCGCCTTCTCCCTGGCCGTGATCCTCGCGCTGCTGGTGCCGCACGTGATCATCACCCGCCCCATCTCGGTTTTCCGCGGGTCCGTCGTGATGATCATCGCCACCGCGTTCGCCTTCTACTTCGCGCGACGACCCCGGGTGACCCGCTGGGCGCTTCTCGTGCCGGGACTGGACTTGCTCGCGGTCGCGCTGCTGCGCACCGGTACCGGCGGTGTCACCTCTCTCTTCTCGGCCCTGATCATTTTGCCGGTGGTGTGGATCGCCGCCGAAAAGGGTCGGCACTGGGTGGCCGTCGCAGCATTCGGAACCTCGCTCGCGATCATGTTGCCCTACCTCGTGGACTGGCGCTTGCCGGCGGACCCTGCCGAATGGCTGCGAGGTCTCTTCGTACCTTTCGTCTACGCCGTCGCGGCCGCGATCATCAATGAACTGTCCAGGCAGGCGAGGCAACAGCTCGTGTCGATCCAACGGCTCGCGCGCGACCGCGAGGCCCGGCTGAAAGAGACGGTGTCTCTCGCCGAACAGCTGAAGGCTAACGAGGTGCGCCTCCACGCCGCCGACCGCTTCACCCGCAGTGTGCTCGACGCGGTCACCGAACAGTCGGTCGTCGGTACCGACCTCACGGGACTCATCGACGTTTGGAACCCCGGAGCTGCGGTCATGCTCGGATTGCCGGCGACCGAAACGCAGGGCAAGCGTTTCATCTACGAGTTCCATGTCGAGGAGGAGCTGGAGAACCGTTCGCGAGAACTCAACTACCCGCCAGGCGCGACGGTGCTCAACCCGGGCTTTTCCGCGCTCGTCGAGTCCGCCCGGCTGGGCCGTGCCGAGGTTCGCGATTGGACCTATGTGCGGACGGATCGTTCAACCGTGTCGGTCTCGGTGGCCGTGACGCCGCGAGTTGACGAGGACGACGTGACCGTTGGGTACATCTTCGTCGCGACGGACGTGACACAAGCCCTCGAAGTGGCCCGCCTCAAGGACGAGTTCGTTGGCCTCATCTCGCACGAGCTTCGCACCCCGCTCAGCTCGATTCTCGGGTATCTCGAACTCCTGCGCGACGACGATGAGGCACCGCTCTCGGAGGAACAACTGCAGTACCTCGGCGTCGCCGAACGCAACGCGCATCGCCTACTTCGGCTCGTCGGCGACCTGCTGTTCACGGCGCAGGTGTCTTCCGGCAAGTTCCCGCTCGACATCAGCCGTGTCGTGCTCAACGATGTTGTCGCGGCGGCTGTCGAGTCCGCGAGGCCCGTGGGGTCCGCATCCGGTGTCGAACTGGTGGTCCATCTGCCCGAGGACCCGATCATCGTGCGGGCCGACGCGGTTCGCCTCGGACAGGCCTGCGACAACCTGATCTCCAACGCCATCAAGTTCACCCCGCGCGAGGGCACCGTCACCGTGACGCTGGGATCGACGGATGCGGATGCGCTTGTCACGGTGCTCGACACTGGGATGGGCATCCCGGCTGCCGAACTCGACCAGCTCTACGCCCGCTTCTTCCGGGCCTCGACGGCGACCAGGAATGCGGTGCCGGGAGTCGGTCTCGGCCTGACCATCACGAAAGCGATCGTCATTGCACACGAGGGCGAGCTCGACGTCGAAAGCGAAGAGGGGGTGGGCACCGCCTTCAGCATGTCCATCCCGTTGCCGCGCCGCGCGTAGTTACTGGCGGTCGAGGCCGGCCAGTTGGACGGATGCGCGCTCGAGCACATCGACCCGTTTGCAGAACGCGAACCGAAGCAGCGACGAGTAGTCGCCTTTATGCTCGTCGGACACGAAAGCGCTGACCGGCACGGCGACGACGCCCGCGAGCTCGGGCAGTTGCCGGCAGAGTGCTGCGGCATCCGTGAAGCCGAGGGGCGCGGCATCCGCGATCACGAAGTAGGAACCCTTCGGCTCGCTCACTCGAAATCCCGCCCTGAGGAGCCCGGACGAGAGCACGTCCCTCTTGTGTTCCAGCTCCCGAGCGATGCGGGTGAAATACTCATCGGGCAGGCCGAGCCCCACCGCGATCGCCGGTTGAAACGGCGCAGCGTTGACATAGGTCAGGAACTGCTTCACGGCGAGGATCGTCTGCAGTATGCGGTTGGGTGCAGTGAGCCAGCCGACTTTCCAGCCCGTGGTGCTGAACGTCTTTCCGCCGCTCGATATGGTGATCGTTCGATCCCGGGCGCCGGGGAGCGTCGCAACAGGAATGTGTTCGACACCGAACGTGAGGTGCTCGTAGACCTCGTCGGTGACGATGATCGCGTCGTGTTCGTGGGCGAGTTCGACGATAACCTCGAGAGTCTCGCGGCTGAGAACCGAGCCGGTCGGATTGTGTGGATTGTTGATCAGGATGAGCCGCGTGCGGTCGGTGACGGCGCGGCGCAGGTCCTCGTGGTCGGGCTGGAAGTCCGGTGAGCGCAGCCGGACGGTCCGGTGCGTTCCCCTGGCGAGTGCGATGATCGCGGCGTAGGAATCGTAAAACGGCTCGAATGTAACCACCTCGTCACCGTCATCGATGAGGGCCAGGATCGTCGCGGCGAGCGCTTCTGTGGCCCCGGCGGTGACGAGTACTTCGCGGTCAGGGTCCAGCTGCAGGCCATAGAAACGCTTCTGGTGGACGGCGATCGCCTCTCGCAAAACGGGTAGTCCCAGACCCGGCGGATACTGGTTGAATCCGTCGCTGATCGCGCGTCGGGCAGCTTCGAGAACCTCGGCCGGGCCGTCTTCGTCCGGGAATCCCTGCCCGAGGTTGATCGCCCCGGTCTCAGCGGCCAGCGCCGACATCTCGGCAAAGATTGTGGGCTTGAGGTCGCCGTCATCGCCGAGCAGCATTGCCGCGCGCGCGGTTCGTTGCCACCCTCCGGAGATGTCCATAAGCGTGTGACTCCAGGTGTCGGTGATCGGGGGCTGGATTCCCACGCTACCCCGTAACGCCTCCGTCCCTGCGCTCGTGGCCGCGGTCTCGTAACAGGTGTGGAATGTTCTGGCCGCGCACTACGCCTGTGCTCTACCGTTTTGATATGTGGAACATCCCTCGGGTATCGCTCCTGGCCGTGGCGACGGCGCTCCTGCTCAGCGGATGCGCCCCTGGCGATTCGAGGGCGACCCGCGACCCCACGCCCAGCTCGACCCCGATCTTCGCAACCGAAGAGGAAGCGCTCGCTGCGGCCACAGCCGCCTATGCGGCTTACCAGGCCGCCCTCGATCGGGGATTTGCGACGCATGACACCTCGAGATTGGTCGACGTTGCTGGCGACTCGGCTCTGACCGCCGCGAAGGCCTCCGTCGAACGCTATAGGACGGAAAATAAGCGTCAAGTTGGGGAGTCGAAAATTGATTCGGTGTCGCTCGTGAACTCGTCCGGCATGCGGGAGTCCGGTCGAGGCGACGACCATTTTCAGATCTACGCCTGCCTCGATGTCGCAGGCACCGACGTGCTCAACGATCAAGGACGGTCGGTGGTACAAGCGGACCGAGCTCTGCGATTTCCGCTCATTGTGTCGCTGAAATGGAACACCTCTTCCGGGTCACTCTTCGTGGTTGAAGAAGGGAGCTGGGATGGCGCCAACTTCTGCTAGATCATCGAGAGTTCTTCCACTCCTCTTCGGTGCGGTCGCTGTCTGCTTTGCGCTCGTTTTGCTTGAGGGATCGGGTCATGGCTCAATCGCCCATGCAGCCGAATGCCAACCTGGCGATTACCGAGACGGCAGTTGCCCTTCGCCGACTGTCCGCGGCGGCATTGTCAACGGCGACGTCGAGCTCGACGGGTCGATCACTGCGCCGGGGTCTTCGAGAGGCCGCTCTGGCGGGAGCGGGGGCAACCGCGATTCGGTCACGGGCCCGTGCCCGCAGCCCGGAGTCGCGTGCCAGGGTTTGCGCGACGGGTATTCGGTGACCCCGGCTCCGGCCACTCCGGTGTCCCCGGTCACGCTGAACGACCTCGTCAACTTCAGTCCGACAGCGGGCACCCAACGCATGGAACCGAACGGTTGGATGATCGTTGGCCTCAACACAAACTTCTATGCCGCCGTGGAAGTGCGGCTTCAGAACGGTCAGCTTCTGGGCCGGCCTGCCTCCGTGAGGTTCACCCCCATCGGCTATCACTGGACATACGGCGACGGAGCTTCGGCGAATCGCGCGACACAGGGAGCCACCTGGGCTGCGTTGGGCGTTCCGGAATTCGACGCGACGCCGACCAGTCACCTCTATCAAGCCGCCGGAACCTACAACATCGACCTCGTCATCGAGTTCTCGGCCGAGTATCGGTTCGCCGCCGGGTCATGGATCGCGGTCGCCGGCACAATACCGGTTCCGGCCAATTGGCTGGTCGCTGCAGCGAGCGAGGCGAGAACAGTTCTGGTCGAACGAGACTGCGGCAGAAGCCGACCCGGCCCCGGCTGCTGAAGCTCTCCGTAAAACCTTAGGGAGACACCGGCACGCTCACAGCGCGTCCAAATACAATGCTCAGGTTGGCGGTAGATGCTAGCAACGCTTGGAAGGAGCAGCTCCCATGACCGACGCACCCCAGGAACCTATTTCTGGCCCAAAGACCCCTGAAACTCCTGCACAATCCGAGGCACAGCTCAACACCCCGACCGACGCCTTCGGGCAGCCCGTCGTCCCGGAACAGCAGCCACCGGCATCCGCACAACCCACCGATTATGTCTGGACGCCCGCGTCCGAATCGGCACCCGTAGCAGCCAAGCAGCGTTCCGCAAGGGTCGGGCTGATCGCCGCACTCGCAGTCGGCGCCCTCGTCGGTGGCGTCTCCGGCGCAGGGGTCGCGGCATGGGCAGTATCCGCTAACCAGCCGAGTGCGTCCATTCCTTCGGCTGCGGCCCCCCAGAACATCACCGTTAACGACACCGCGAATGTCAACGTCGTCACCGCGGTAGCCGCAAAGGCCGAACCCTCCGTCGTCACCATTGCCGTATCCAGTTCAAGCGCTGGGGGAACCGGATCGGGGGTCGTCCTGAGCAAGGACGGCTACGTTCTGACCAACACCCACGTCGTAACGCTCGACGGTCAAATCGCTAACCCGACCATTCAGGTCACGACCTCGGACGGACATCTGTACGGCGCGACCATCGTCGGAACCGATCCCATCGCCGACCTTGCCGTGATCAAGCTCAAGAACGCAACCGCCCTCACGCCCGCAGCATTCGGCGACTCGAGCAAGCTGAACGTCGGCCAAACCGCCATCGCGATCGGTGCGCCCCTCGGCCTCTCCAACACCGTGACTGACGGAATCGTCAGCTCCCTCAACCGCAGCATCTCCATTGCCTCCTCCGCGGCGCCGGCGCCCAGCTCGGGGGACAGCACGACCCCTAACCCGAGCAGCCCCTTCGACTTCCGGTTCGACAACGGCCAGGGCGCGCCGCAGAGTGCGGCGCAAGCCACGATCTCGCTCCCGGTCATCCAGACCGATGCGGCCATCAACCCCGGTAACTCGGGCGGTGCATTGCTCAACGCCAACGCGGAAGTCATCGGTATCAACGTCGCCATCGCGGGCACCGGGTCCTCAAGCGCCACCACGCAGTCGGGCAACATCGGGGTTGGCTTCGCCATCCCGGCGAACCTCGCACAGCGCGTCGCCAACGAGCTCATCAAGAACGGCAAGGCCACCCACGGTCTGCTTGGCGCCAGCGTGGCGGACCTTGCGTCTGGAGACCCGAGCACCGTGGTCGGTGCGAGCCTCAAGACGGTGACCTCTGGCGGGGCCGCGGCCAACGCGGGACTGAAAGCTGGTGACATCGTCACCAACTTCAACGGCGTCCAAATCACCGGGGCTACCGATCTCACGGCTCAGGTGCGATTCCTCGCCGCGGGTTCCAAAGCCAATCTGACCTACGTACGCGGCGGTACGGCGACGACCGTCTCCGTCACGCTCGGCGCACTCAACTAACTCCGCACGACCACAGGCACGGATGCCCTGAACAGGGCATCCGTGCCTGTTTCGCGTCGGCTGGTAGGCTCAACCGACCTACCAACCTGACGCATTGGACGCTATGACAACCGAGGTACCCGCCCTTCCAGGCGTGTCCTACGTCATGCCGGCGCTCAACGAAGTCGCATACATCGAAGTCGCGATTCGCACGGTTCTCGCCCAGGACTACGCCGGCGAGAAGGAGCTGATTCTCGCTCTAGGGCCGTCCTCGGATGGGACGAGCGAACTGGTCAAGCGCCTGGCGGCCGAGGACAGCCGCATCGTCTCGGTGCTCAATCCGGATACGGATATCCCGGTCGGTCTGAACCTCGCGATTATGGCAAGCAAATACCCGATCATCGTTCGCGTGGACGCCCATTCGGAGCTCGACCCGAGCTACACCAGGCGAGCGATCGACACCCTGAGACGGACCGGCGCCGCCAACGTAGGCGGCGTGATGAAGGCTCGCGGCAAGACGCCATTCCAGTCGGCGGTGGCGCGCGCCTATAACAGCCGATTCGGGCTCGGCGGCGGCAGCTACCACGGAGCCGCCGAGGAAGGCCCGGCGGAGTCCGCCTATCTCGGAGTCATCCGGCGCGAGGTGCTCGACGAAGTGAACCTGTTCGACGCCTCGGTGCGACGTGGCGAGGACTGGGAACTCAATCTGCGCATCCGGGCTGCTGGGCATTCCGTCTGGTTCGATCCATCACTCGAGGTGACGTACTGGCCCCGCGAGCGCTGGGCCAAGCTCGTGCGGCAATTCTGCGCGACCGGCATCTGGCGCGGCGAACTCGTGCGTCGCTATCGGGGCCGCAACCCGTGGCGCTTTTTCGCTCCCCCCGTGCTCGTGCTTTCGGTGCTGCTCAGCCTCGCCTTGCTCGCCCTGCAACTCACCGACGTCGTTCGCGGATGGCCGGGCTTCGCGCTTTCGCTGATCTATCTCGGCCCGATCGCCTACCTGCTGTTGCTGCTCCTGTTGAGCTTTTCGCGGGCGGGAGGCCCGGCTTGGGGCGATCGCTGGCGGTTCTTCCTTGTGCTGCCCACCATGCACCTGAGCTGGGGTGTCGGCTTCGTCGTCGGACTCGTCCGCGGCGCACGCGACACCGTGGACACGTCGCGCACAGGCATCTAGCCGCTCACGCGTTACTTTTCGGCGTCGAAGACGATCGGCATCGAGGGAGTGACTGTCATTGCCGTGCTTTCAGCCGGCGGACTAACTCGTCATACACTCTTCGAGTGTTCCGGCCGTCACGGTACGCGAAGTGTCGTCCGCTCAACAGTTCGCTGTGCGCTCTCAACTGCGCAGCCCACTCCCGGTCCGCGTCGTAGCGTCTGAGCTGGTCCAGCAGCGACGACCAGGAGCGCACTTCACGCCCTCCGCTGAACTCGCGGTACGGCTCATAGAACCCTCGGGATGCGGCATAGGAGTCCTCGTCCGGTGCCAGAAACAGGATCGGACCGCCGGTGAGGGAGAAGTCGAAGGCGATCGACGAATAGTCGGTGATCAGCAGGTCGATCGCAGGCAGGATCGGCGTGACATCCGCCAGCACATTCGATGAAAGCAGCACGATCCGCGGGGAGATGCCGAAGCCGCGGACATAATCGCCGGCACCGTGCGGATGCGGGCGCACCACGAAAAGGGAGTCGCTCTCCGCCAGATACGCGCCGATTTGCTCCCACTCCTCGACGCCGGGAGCACCCGGATCCGGCGCACCATCGCGCCACGTCGGCGAGTAGAGCAGCACTCGTTGCGAGACGACCGAGTCGAGGTGCAATCGCTCGAAGAGGAGTGAGCGCGCGACATCGATCCGTTGTTGTGCCGTGCCGCGCGCGAGCACATCGTCGCGCGGATCGCCGGTGACCACGATCCGATCCGGGTCCAGCCCGAATGCCGTCTGCAATCGCGCAGCGGCCAGCTGTGACGCCGCGGGCATCAGGCTGATTCCGCGGTAGCCCCATTCATATGCCCGACGAAGAATGCTCGGCAGGAGCGGAAGGTGCGACAGGATCCCGACGCCGGTCGTAACCGGCGCATCGAGTTGGATGAGCTTAAGCGGGATGCCGTGCCAGAGTTGAACGACGAAGGCTCCGCGGGTGCCGAATCGGTTGGCGTCACCGAATCCGTGCGTGACGACGACGACGCGAGCGCGCAGGGTCCGCCACAGCCCCCGGGGAGTCGACTTCACCACGGCCGGAATGCCCAGGGCTGCCGCATCCGCCAGGTCGCGCGAGTCCCGGGCAAGCCAGGTGAGATCGAGATGCGGGCTTTCGGCACGCGCGAGCAGGAAAAGTTCGAGGGAGCCCTCGCCGATCCCGGAGCCAGAGCCGAACACCCACTGCCGATTCGTGCGCGGGACGACGAGACTGGCGAGTGCCCCGAGTGCGTAGAGGGGAAGGGACAGTAGCTTCTTCGCGTTCCCCGTAGCAAAGTTGAACCCGAGCACGACTGGAGCCTAGCAGGGGCCTGATTGCGGCCATGGGCGCGGAGCATCGGCCGTGACATCGCGCACCGCTTGGCGCGACCACTCGACGGACTTTGACCAACGCCCGACAGGCTGCAGATTCACGGCGCCGGGGGCTGGATCGGTGCGGCTATGAGGGTACATTGCGCAATGTATATGCCACCGAGGTAGTTATACCTCACTCCCGTGACATCTGGCTGTTCGACCACCGGGCAAGTAGCAATGAACCATGTCAGTACCGATTTCCGAGGCCGCCCACATCTTGGGTGAACGCATCCGTGATCGGAGGAACAAGCTCGCTCTCAGCCAGGAGGAGATTGCAAATCTCGCGGGCATGAACGTATCGAATTACGGCAAGATCGAGCGTGGCCTCGGCAACCCTAATTTCCATACACTGGTGCGCATTGCTTCGGTGCTCGGCGTCGATCCTGGAACCCTCATCGAGAAGATCGGTGCCGAGTCACTTCCGGAGCGCGTGCACACATTCTCGGCGGCAGACTTCATCCGTGAGAGGCGCGCGCGGGATTCAACCAGGCGTTAGAAGCTCACGCGCCACAGATACTCCTCACCAGTCGGACGGAACCAGCGCACGACCAGAATCGTGCTTCGCGCAAGGTCCCGCCCCGAGATGGAAACCTCCAAGGTCTCACCCGGTTGGAGCGTGGATGGCGCACTGGCCGGCATCACCCCTGCTCCCAGCAGGCTGAGCGTGACCCCCTCCACAGGTTCAGGCCCTCCGTTTGTGAGCAGATATCGGCGCGGACCCGTGTCTCTCTCGATGCGAAAAGGCACCGGGTAGGCAGAGTCGAAAGCGGGCGAGCGGGGGCCGGTCATGCGGGAAACGTAACGTCGGCCTCCGACCGCAGAGACCCCGGTGTGCACTCACCGTCTCCTTCCCTCCCGGGAAGGAGAAGATGGTCCGGATTATTGTCTCGGCGCCTTCCGGATGAACCGGGGCAGGCTCACGCGCGCGCGGGCGGTCCGCACCTTTACCGGGCGCATGTCCGACTCGAGCACGAGCGGAAACGATGCCGGAGCGGGCCCGAAAGCCGCACGCGAACTCCTGATTACTTTGCGCCCAAGTAGGTGATTGCCCGTGCCGCCGATCACGGCACCGATGCCGAAGGGGACGGCTCGGCCGACGACGCTCGCACCCTGGGTGGCGGCAAAACGCCTCAGGAAGGCGCGCTTGATCCGGTCGCCGATCTGGCCAACCGCGGCCTGCGGCAGGCTCCTCGTCACGAGCTCGCCCCAGAAGCGTCCCCGGTTCGGCCCGACACCCGCGGCCTGGCCGGCGAGCTGACGCACGAGATCGGAGCCGGCGGTGCCGAGCATCATCGCCATCACCAGGGTTCTCGCCCGCTCGGGGTCCTCGATCGCGATTCCGTGCACTTCGGTCACCGATTGCGCGAAGAGTGCGCTCGCCCCGAGAAAGCCGGCCGTTTCCACACCTGAGAGCGCAAGAGATATGCCAACGCCCACGCCGGGAATGACAGCAGAGGCGCCGACAGCGGCACCGCCGGTGGTGACGGCGGCAAGATAGTGGCGTTCGAGAATGCTGATGACGTCCCCGGGCGTGGCCTCCGGATGCCGGTGACGGATGCCGCGCACCTCGGCGAGCACCACGGGCCGCTGCACCGATAACAGCTTCTCTATGCCTTTCTCGACCTGGAGGGGGGTCTTGCCGGGACGGAACGTCATTGTTTGACGCCATACTCCGCGTTGTAACGGTCGAGCACCTCGCCGATCGAGGCGTCGAGTACGAGCGCACCTTTGTCGAGGTAGAGACCGCGCGTGCAGAAGCGCCTGAGATCCTTTTCGCTGTGCGACACGAAAAACAATGTACGCCCGCCCGCCAACAGCTCCTCGATGCGCCGGTAGCACTTCTCGCGGAACGCTCTGTCGCCGACGGCGAGCACTTCGTCGACGAGGATGATCGGCTCCTCGAGTCGAGAGATGACGGCGAACGCGATGCGCACCTTCATTCCGCTCGAGAGGTGCTTGTATGGCGTATCCAGAAAGTCGCCGATCTCGGCGAAGGCGATAATCTCTTCGAACCGCGCGTCGATTTCCGTGCGCTTCATGCCGTGAAGGCCGGCGGTGAGGTACACGTTGTCACGCACGGTGAGGTCGTCGACGAAGCCTCCGGTGATTTCGATGAGCGGTGCCACGCCGGATGAGACGCGCACAGTACCTTCGTCCGGAAAGACGACCTCCGCGACGAGCTTGAGCAGGGTCGACTTGCCTTGACCGTTTCGACCGACGACACCGATGGCCTCGCCGGGCTGCACGCTGAACGAGACGTTGCGCAGTGGCCAGAACTCTCCGGGCCTGCCACGCCGTTTCGAACCGGCGAAGAGGTCTTTGAAGCTGCGTCGCGAAAGGCGATTGCGCTTGAATCGGATACCGGCGTCTGTTACCGAGATGACAGGCGACACGGCACTCCTGGTCGTGGACATCAGATCTCCTTCAGCACCGTCTTGATGGTGCGCTGAAAGACGAAAAGGCCGACCGCGAGGATGGCGAGGCTCATGATCGCGCTCACGCCAACGTCGAACCAGTTGAGCTCCTTGGGAAAGAAGGAGGCACGGTAGAGGGACAGGATTCCGGAGAGCGGGTTGAACGCGGCGACGAACTGCAGCCCCGACAGATTCTTGAGCTTGCCGAGATCAGCGAGTCCCCAGACGATCGGCGAGGCGTAGAACAAGAACCGCAGGCCGAGCTTGACTGCGCGCTCGAGGTCACGAAAGAACACCACGAGAGGAGCCACGATGAGCCCGACTCCGAGGGTGAGGATCGCCTGCATCACGATGGCGAGCGGCAGAAGAGCGACCTCCCAGTGCACCTGCGCGGGGTCCGCGGTCGGGAGAGAGAGAAGAGCGAAAAAGATGATCACCGGGATGCTCACGACGAATTCGATGCCCTTGGACAGTACGAGGCGTGCGACCCAGATGGTGCGCGGGATCTTCGTGGATCGGATGAGCTTGGCCTCTTTGGTGAACGCGCGTGTGGCATCCGAGACCGCGCCGTTGAACCAGGTCCATGGCAGGAGCGCGGTCAGCAGAAAGACGATGTAAGGCTCGTGGCCGACGCCACGCTGGAAAATCTGGGTGAAGACGAACCAGTAGATCGACGCCATGACCAGTGGATCGAGGATCGACCAGAAATAACCGAGGAACGACGTGGAATAGCGCACCTTGAGATCGCGAGTCGTGAGCAACCACAGGGAATGGCGATAGCGCGCGAACGGCGAGCGCGCAGGACGAACCTGAAGAGCTGCACTCACGCGAAGGGATCCTAACCGTCAAGCACCCCCGGCGCAGCGCCCTAGACGAAGAGGTTTGCCCGCTCCAGGTCTTCGGCGAAGTCGATCTCCACGGCGTAGAGGTCGGAGATGTCTACCGGCTCAAATCGTAGCTTGTCCTGCTCGATTGCCAGCTCAATACCGCGCTCGAAATAGTCCTGGTCGTCGACGCGGGCAAGCTGGCGCACGAGCGCCGCCTTGTCGTTGCGTGCCACGTAATTGATGCCGACCGCCTCTCCGAGACCGCCCTTGACGGTCTTGGAAAGTTCGCGGATGAACCCCTCGGCGTCGACCGTGTACTTGACCTCTTCATCCGAAACCTTCTCGGTGTTGACAGAGACGAAGGACTGGTCGCGGGCGACCATCTTGGCCGCGCGATCGAGAGCCTCCGGGTCGAAGACGACATCGCCGTTCATCCACAGCACGCCGCCGGTGGCCGAGGCACGCAGGGCCCGCATCAGGCTTTTCGAAGTATTCGTCTGGTCGTACTGCTCGTTGTAGACGAAGGACGCGTTGGGAAAGGCCTCGATAATGTGTTCGAGCTTGTAGCCGACGACGATAGTCACTTTGGCGCCCTTGCCGAACGCGTGATGGATGTTGTCGAACTGCTGCTGCATGATCGTGCGGCCGTCGCTGAGTTCGGTCAGTGGCTTCGGGAGCGTGCGGCCGAGACGGCTACCCATGCCAGCGGCAAGAATGACGATCTGCGTGCTCACGATTGGGTCTCCTCAGTTGACTGTGGTCGGACTGGGGGTCGATGTCAGTGTCAGATCATTCTTCGCGCCACCGCGTTGCGGCCCCGAAACTCCATCGGTGATTACTCCCCAGACTTTTGTCTGGACACATCCTTGTGATTCCACAACCTTACCCGCAGGCCTCTTTCAGGGACAGTGAGGCTAGCGTCGATGTTCTCAATTCGTGATGGAACGTACAGGTCCTGCACAGGGCCGCAGATGGGGATTGGTACGGTTGACGAGTGGATTCAGAACCTGAGGACAAGGCGGCGCCGGCCCGCGGGGAGCCGGCCCGGAAGACACCGGCGAGCACCGAGAAGATGGGCGCCAAACCACCTCAGCGGACCAAGCCGGCGACCACTGGCAGAAACCCGGCGACACCCGCGAAATCGGCCGCTCGAGCAAAGCCGACGGTGCGCACCAATCCTGTGACGGATGCCGCATCGACCCCGCCGAGCGAGAAGCCACCGGCATCGACGCGCAAGCCGACGTCCCGCAAGCCGACGACGCGCAGCACCGCGGTCGAGCCCTCGGCTCAGGTCGTCGCGGCCGCCGATGCCGGAGCCGAGATCAGCCCGTTGACCGTCGAGCGTTCCGTGACAGCGGCGCCAAGGGCTCCGCGCAAGCCGGCCACTCGCAAGGCTCCTCCAACGCGAACGGCACCAGCGAAGTCGCGGGAAGTCGTGCTCGTCGTGCACGATCTCGTCAAGCGCTTCGGTGAGACCGTCGCCGTCGACCATATGAGCCTGTCGGTACCCGTGGGATCCATCTTCGGCATCGTCGGCCCGAACGGCGCGGGCAAGACAACGACGCTCTCGATGGCCACAGGACTCCTTCGGCCGGACAGCGGGTCGATTACGGTCCACGGAGCCGACGTCTGGAACGATCCCGTGGTCGCCAAGCGCAACATGGGCGTGCTCCCCGACCGCCTGCGCCTGTTCGACCGACTGACCGGTAGCCAGCTGCTCTACTACGCGGGAACGCTGCGGGGGCTCGATGCGGCGACAGTCAAGCGGCGCTCAGCGGATCTCGCAGTTGTCTTCGGCCTCGACGATGCACTTGATCGCCTCGTCGCGGACTATTCGGCCGGCATGACCAAGAAGATCGCTCTCGCGTGCGCCATGATCCACTCGCCGCGAGTACTCGTGCTAGACGAACCATTCGAGTCGGTCGACCCCGTTTCCGCGGTCAACATCACGGAGATCCTGCAAAAGTACGCGACCGCGGGAGGCACTGTCGTGCTGTCCAGCCACAGCATGGACCTCATCCAGCGCATCTGCGATTTCGTCGCGATCGTGGTGAACGGCTCCGTTCTGGCCTCCGGAACCATGGACGAGGTTCGCGGTGTCGGATCACTCGAGGAGAAGTTCGTCGAGCTTGCCGGCGGACGCAGGACCGCGGAGGGCATGGAGTGGTTGCACAGTTTCTCCGACTGATTTTTGGATTCCGATGGCGAAGGTCGCGCCGGTTCTCTTTGTTGCTGTGGTCGTAGAACTCCGAATAAGCATGCAAGCAACGTGGCGGGCGAAGGCAAGAGGAATCACGTGGGTGGTGTTCTTGTGCAACCTTTATCAGATTGTCGCTGTGGGGTTCGCCACCGCAGTGTGTCCCGTGGCGCTCTATGTGCGTGGTGACGTGCCTTCTGTACTGGAGGGAATTGTCATGGGTCTGCTAGTCGGCTCACTCGCGGTGATTGTGATCCTCTTCGGTGTTTGGTCGTGGATTTACTATCACCCGAGCCAGTTTGTTCAGGACTTAGCGCCAAACGAGTAGCGTGCTCGCCTTGGGCACCCCGGGGCTCTTCTATGGGCACTTTAGGTACCAGCTAGCGACATCCGACGTCCTCGCTACTGGTACCGAAGCTAGCTTGGAAACCCGACTACAGGCTATGGTTTCCGCATGACTGCGGCTCAACAAGGCGCTTCGCCCACCTCGGACCTTTGGATTCGCCGTTTGGTCGGGTCCGGGCTGTTCTTGGTGGCTATCGGAGCAATGGCGGGTCTGGCCTCGAAAGCGGTTGCCGAGCGTGCTGCGAACGTCGCGTCAACTTTTCACACTCGATTGATCTCCGACCCCAATAATCCAATCGCTTTGGAATTCGACCCGTCGTCGGCACACCACGTGATACCGGACTACACCCAGTTCTGGATGTGCATGCTCGTAGTCGCTGTTGGCTTGCTCGCTCTCTTGGTTGGTATAGGCATGCGGCTGCGGTCCCGCTAGAGCGCGCCGTCGGGCCTCATCGCCTACGGTGACGACGACGCTGCTGCGCCGGCAGCGAGCGGGCTGCCAGGGCACCTAGTCAAGCTGAACAAGCTCCTTCCAATAGCCGAAGCGCAACACTACGTGTTGGGCGAGTGAACGGTGATCGGAAAAATCTCGTAACCGTCGCCCTCTGGCTTCTCCCAAATCACTTTGATGGTGGCATCGATGAACGGAGCTACAGCCTGCAGTTGTATTTGTGACTTTGGCTGAATTCGATCCCAAGTACTGGCTTGCTCAGGAAACTCGCCCCCCGGTGACTGAATCCTGACTCCATCAATTACGTGCCCCGTGTGATTCTGAAGACTCCACATGTTGACCCTGTCGAACGTCAGCGTCCATGGCGGCGCGGGAGGAGCTAACAGCCTTTTTGTTAGCTCGTTGGCTTGTTCCAGAGCCTCAGCCGCCCGAAGACTAGCTGACTTCGCCTCCGCGCCCGCCGCGTTCGCTTTTTTCTGAGCCGACTTGGCAATGAACGAAGACGCGACTGCCCAAACTAGCCCGGACGCACCGATGACTGTTGCCCAAATTTCGGGTGCGCTCCACATGTTGAAAGGCTAGCGGGCACGGGGTTAGCGATGTTGCTGGGTCGCGCGCTAGGTCTCGATTTCGTGCACTAAGCCCTGACGATTCGCTAACTCCCAAAAACCAGTCACCTTCACGACCAGCGCCTCGACCTGTGAGATCCAGTCGAACATAACCATCCCTGCCATTCCGCCGAGAGACCTGTTGCGCTTCCATCGCTTCAGGTCACCGTGGAGAAGAGTGCTGTAAAGCTCATCCATAGCAAGCGTGTGTGCGTGCTTATCCAGCCCATTGATGTTGTAACGAATCGAGCCCGAAGTCTTGATGTCTTCGCAGTCGTCGCGAAGCCTCTTCCATGTGCCAGCTACCTCGGGATCCGACGTGTCCATGCTTTGCTCGATACTCCCTATGACCTTGGCGAGGAACACATCATTGTTTTCCTGCAGGTATTTGCGAAGGAGCGCCCCGTGCATAATTCGGGTCCATCGGTCTCGTTCGGCGTCCGCGGACGGTACGGCGGCACCGAAAGTGATTGAGCGCGGCAGTACGAAGATTCTCGCGAACTCCTCATACTGGGCGACCGTTACGAGGAAAAGATCTACACGGTCGCGATCAGTTTCCATGTGCTGAGACTAGCTACACCCGCCGACGAGAACAGGACGCGGGCGAGCCGTGTGCCACTCCACATATGCAGGTCAAGGTGCAATTGACCCTCTTCTCACAAGAGCAAAGACCGGTCGAAAGCCGGTGAGCGAGCTAAATTGTGCGCATGAGAGAACTTCTCCTACGGCTGGTGGTCATGCCTGCCCCGTCGCCTTCGCCGTCAGGCGCGAGTTACTTTGTCGTAGATCCAGCCACGTACTGGTTTCAACTGGTGGGCGCAGTTGTCGCCGCGATCATCACGGTCGCCGGGGTCGTTTACGTTTCGGTTCGCGCAGGCTCCTCTCTGGCTCGGACGATCAAGGCGGATAGGGAAGCGCAGATTTTGGAGCGCCGGCTGCCCCTCTACGCCGACATTCTTGTGTTTGTCGCCAAGCGTCGACAGCACCGTGAGGTGATATCAGCGATGATCACGATGGACGGTTTTGTTTCTCTCGACCCTTTCGAAGAGACCGAGATATTCGACATCCTTGGGCGCGCACACGCACTTGCCGATTCCGCGGTGTTGGAGGCGTTCGACGTGGCGGACGAAGCTCACCAGATGGTGCAACGCAGCAGGAACTTCATGGCGTATGTACGAGAGAATCCGTCTGGCGGCAATGAGCTTTACACCCGCACACAGCAGATGTTCGTTGAGAAAGAAAGAGCAAACGCTGCAGACGCAGCACTAGAGGCGGCAGTCCGCAAGTCCCTGCATCGAGATGAAGCGGAACCGCTCGAGCGCCCAGTCATCGACGAGGACTCTCCCCAGTTCAAGAAGGCTGAGGAGCCAGCAACGCCAGCCGAGGGCGAACCGCATTCGTCCTAACAGAACGCAATCGGATTTGCGCCCCGTCGTACGGCTAGGCAGACCACAAGTCTTAGAGAGTCATGGGGCTTTGTGCTTTCCACGCACGCAAAACGGAGACATTCCCGACTCCGGAATATTTGCACTGGAATGAGTGATAAACAAGATAGGGTGTGCAGGATAGGGTCCCAAGCTCCCCATAGTACGCCAATAGGCGCGGGCCGAGGACTCTCTAGATGTACCTTTGGGCCGTGAAGCTACGAGCAGCGATAGAACGATTGGCTTGGCAAACGGTGCTGGGCTGTTTCGGTGCCTATGGGCTCGTCGTGGCGGTAAATGCATCGCTTCGCCTGTCCGCGATCTGGGGCTGGCCATTCTGGTGGCTGTGGATCTTCGCCGGGGTCGGCGCGGTCGCTCTGGTGACCTGGATCTATCTAGCTTCTACTGAGCCCCGCAAACGAGAGCCTGTTCTCAAGCGCGAGCCTCACTCTGGTGAAAAGCCGCTCACGTACCAGACCCCCCGGTTGGAGTCCGGCACCCGAGTACAGCCGGTCAACACGATTGCCAGGATCAACCTCGAACTAGCTGAGGAAAAAGCGAGTGAGAAAGTCTTTACCGACTACACGGTGGTTCAAGAGTTGTGGGCCACCGACTGTTACGCGCAGCTTCGAAAGGATGGGCGCTGGTGGGTGTTTCGGAGCCAGAGCGAACAGACCAACCCACTCGGCTGGATGATCGAGGACCCCGCCGATCAGACGTGGGAGGTAAACGACTGGCTCGGCGCACACGTGGGCTGGTACCACACACAGGACGACGCACTCCGGGGACTTAGGGAGTCGTGGCAGGCGTTCTGAACGACACCCCCCGGGACGTTCTACGCTGGCTCTGGGACTCTTACAGCCCGCTTGGGTCCTGAGGCAGTGGTGCCCGTCAGCTAGCCTTAGTTTCGACGCGTCCAGTCGGCAAGCGCGTGCCATATCGGGGACAGAGGGACTGTGCTACTTTCTAGTGAAAACCCGAGAAGGAACCCCGGAAATCTTGTTTTTACGGGCCAGTTTCTCCGACTGAAGCTCCGGCTGCTCGCGAACACGTTCCGGCGCAGCCCGATTCAGATCGTCGGAATCGCCATCGGACTCGTCTACGGTCTCGGTGCGGCATTTGTTGCCGTCGCCGGTCTCGTGGGGCTCCGCTTCGTCGATGCTCGGCTCGCCGGGAGTATCACCGTGACGCTTGGCGCCCTCATCGTGCTCGGCTTCCTTCTTGTGCCGCTCGCGTTCGGGGTCGATGACACGCTCGACCCGCGGGCGTTCTCGCTCTTCGGGATCCCCACCGCGAAACTCGCCACCGCGCTTGCCGTCGCGGCCCTCGTCGGAGTCCCGGCCCTCGTCGTTGCGATCATCGCTGTGGCGCAGGTCGTCACGTGGACACGTGATCCTCTCTCGACCGCTCTCGCGTTGATCGGTGCCGTGGTCATCGTCGTGACGTGTGTGCTCGCCGCCCGCGTTGCCACATCCGTCGCCGCCTTCCTGCTCGCCACCCGAAGAGCGCGGGAGATCACCGGGCTTGTCGCGCTTCTCGTCATCGTGTCGCTCTCGCCATTCGTCGCCCTTCTCGCCACGGTCGACTGGGGCACGGACGGCCTCAAGCTGCTGTCGTCCGTGGCAGGTGTCCTCGGTTGGACTCCGCTGGGCGCGGTATGGTCCGCGCCGGCCGAGGCTGCTGCGGGAGCGCCGGGTCTTGCAGTTCTCAAGGCGCTCATCGGCATCGTTTTCGCACTGCTGCTCTGGGTCGCATGGCGGGAGCTTGTCGGCTGGATGCTCGTCACGCCCCAGCGCGAGGCTCGCCGCAGGAGCTACGCGGGGCTGGGGTGGTTCCGCCTCGTGCCGGACACCCCGACCGGCGCCGTCGCGGCGAGGAGCATCACCTACTGGCTGCGAGACGCGAGGTATCACACGTCTCTCATCGCCATCCCGATTGCGCCGCTCATCTTCGTGGTCGCGCTCGCGGTGGCAGGTGTTCCGTGGAACATCCTCGCGCTCATCCCGGTGCCCGCGATGTGCCTGTTCCTGTCATGGGCGGCGCACAACGATGTCGCCTACGACAACACCGCGATCTGGTTGCACCTGGCGTCCGATACCAGTGGACGCGCCGATCGCTTCGGCAGGCTGGTCCCTGCGCTCATTATCGGGATCCCGCTCGTGATCATCGGGTCTCCGGTCTGTGCATCGCTCTTCGGCGACTGGGCCGTGCTGCCCTCTCTGATGGGCGTGAGCTTCTGCGTGCTGTTCGCCGGCCTCGGGCTCTCAAGCGTGATCTCGGCGCGTTTCCCCTATCCTGCGGTGCGTCCAGGTGACAGCCCCTTCGCGCAGCCCCAGGCGAGCGGAACTGCGGCTGGCCTCATCCAGTCCCTGTCCTTCTTCGCGGCGATCGTCGTCACGCTTCCGCCCCTCGGCTTCGCCGCCCTTGGTCTTGCCTTCGGAGGAGCGTGGAGTGTCGGCGCCCTGCTGCTCGGGCTCGTGATCGGGATCGCGGGACTCTACTTCGGCGTTCTCTGGGGAGGAGCGATCTTCACGAGGCGAGCCCCCGAACTGTTGGCATTCACCCTCAGGAACTAAAATCTAACCATGAGTGGTGACACACAGCAGGGCGGCGGCACAGACACCCTTGATCGTGAGCTTGAGGAGCTCCTCGAGAATGAGCAGATCGAAGAGGGCGACCACGAGCGCTTCTCCCACTATGTGCAGAAAGAGAAGATTCTCGAGTCGGCCCTGAGCGGCAAGCCCGTCATCGCGCTGTGCGGCAAGGTGTGGACCCCCGGTCGCGACCCGGAGAAGTTTCCGGTCTGCCCGACCTGCAAAGAGATCTACGACGCGATGAAGAAGTGACGCGCTTCATCGCGCTCGCGTTCGATCGATCGTGACGGGGACTCACGCGTAGCGGGTCGGGATGACGGGCTCGCCTCGACCGAGACGGAACGCTTCAGCGGGCAGTTCCGCAATTGCCGCCGCTCGATGTTCGCGGGCGAGGGTGGTGCCTGCCTCGCCCCGGAACCGCTCGACGGGAACGCCGCCGATGACGAGCGGCACGAGCAGCGGGCGGTGTCGCGCGGCCGCCGGCTCCGGTTCGGCGAGGTGGATCATCTCGGCCGTCGCCTTTCCCGCGTCGTCCAACTCGCGGACGGGGTACTTGCGTCCGCCGAGCGTCGCCTTTTGCGGCGACAGCTTCGCCACCGAGACCCAGTCTCCCGCGGCATCCTGTCTCGCGACGAGCTTGTAGACCATGCCGGCCGCGGGCGACCCGGAGCCGGTGACGACGGACGTACCGACGCCGTAGGAGTCGACGGGGGCGGCACGAAGCGCCGCGATCGTGAACTCGTCGAGGTCATTGGTCACGGTGATTTTCGTGCCGGTGGCGCCGAGCGCGTCGAGCTGGCTTCGCACGGCAGCTACCTGCTCGGGGAGATCGCCGCTGTCAATGCGCACCGCGCCCAGTCCCGTGCCGGCAACCTTGATCGCCAGGTCGACGGCCGTCGTCACGTCATAGGTGTCGATCAACAGGGTCGTGCCGGGTCCCATTGCGGAGACCTGGGCGCGGAAAGCCTCCTCCTCGCTGTCGTGCAGGAGCGTGAAGGAGTGCGCGGCCGTCCCCATGGTGGGGATACCCCAGCTTCGCCCGGCCTCGAGGTTGCTCGTCGCGCTGAACCCGGCGATGAAGGCGGCCCGTGCTGCTGCGACGGCACTCCACTCACCCGTGCGCCTCGAACCCATCTCCGCGAGGGGGCGGCCGCTCGCCGCCGAGACCATCCGTGCCGCGGCACTGGCGACGGCGCTGTCGTAGTTGAGCACGCTCAGGGCCAGGGTCTCCAAGATGACGGCCTCCGCGAAGGTGCCCTGCACGATGAGGACCGGGGAACCCGGGAAGTACAGCTCGCCCTCCTGGTATCCGGAGATGTCGCCAGTGAAACGGTAGTTTGCCAGCCAGTCGAGGGCGTCGCCGTCGACGACCTTTTCAGCTCCCAGCCATCCGAGTTCGGCATCCGTGAACCGAAAGTCGGCAACAAGGTCGAGCAGTCGCCCGGTGCCGGCGACGACGCCATAACGTCGTCCGCCCGGCAGACTGCGGGCGAACACTTCGAAGACGCATTCTCGCTCGTGGGTACCTGCTCGGATGGCCGCGTCCAACATCGTGAGTTCGTAGCGATCGGTGAGAAGCGACGACACGGTTGTCATGCACCGAGCCTAGCCAGCACCGGGCGCGTCGGATTCGCACCGCGACGGCCACTCGGGCAGCGGGAGACTCCCGGGCAAGCAGGACTAAACTCGGTTCCCGTGACTGACGCCCCGATTGGAATCTTCGATTCCGGTGTCGGCGGTCTCACCGTCGCCCGCGCGGTCATCGATCAACTGCCGAACGAGTCGATTCTCTACGTGGGCGATACGGCACATTCGCCCTACGGGCCGAAGCCGATCGCGGACGTTCGCCGCTACACTCTCGCAGTGCTCGACGACCTGGTCGCGCAGGGCGTCAAGATGCTCGTGATCGCCTGCAACACTGCCTCGGCGGCGATGCTGAGGGACGCCCGCGAACGTTACACGCTCGCGCTTGGCATTCCGGTCGTCGAGGTCATTCAGCCGGCGGTGCGTGCCGCTGTTCGGCAGACGCGAAACGGACGGGTCGGCGTGATCGGCACCGTCGGCACCATCAGCTCGAACGCCTACGAGGATGCCTTCGCCGCGGCTCCGCACCTCTCGATCTTCACCCAGGCCTGTCCGCGATTCGTCGAGTTCGTCGAGGACGGCGTGACCAGTGGCAACGAGCTCTTCGCCGTGGCCGAGGACTATCTTTCGCCGCTGCGGGGGGCGCAGATCGATACGCTAGTGCTCGGCTGCACTCACTATCCGCTCATGTCCGCTGCGATCCAGTACGTGATGGGGGAGGACGTGACGCTCGTCTCGAGCGCGGAAGAGACCGCGTTCGACGTCTACCGCACGCTCGTGAAGCATGGAATCCAGCGCAGCGCGAGCACCCGCCCGAGCTACGTGTATGAGGCAACGGGTGAGAGCAAGGCGGAGTTCACCTCACTCGTGCGGCGCTTCGTCGGGCCGGAGATCGAGACCGTCGAGCTGGTCGAAACCGGTGCGATACCACTACCTGAAGGGCGACCATGACCGACATCACGCGCAAGGATGGTCGCGCCGTCGACGAGTTGCGGCCCATCACGATCGAGCGTGGCTGGAGCGAGCAGGCCGAGGGGTCGGCGCTCATCTCCTTCGGTCGCACCAGGGTCCTGTGCACGGCATCCTTTACCAACGGAGTGCCGCGCTGGATGGCGGGCAAGGGCAAGGGGTGGGTCACGGCCGAATACTCGATGCTGCCGCGCTCCACCAACGACCGCATGGACCGTGAGTCGGTCAAGGGCAAGATCGGCGGTCGCACGCATGAGATCTCCCGGCTCATCGGCCGCAGCCTGCGGGCCGTCGTCGACATGAAGTCGCTCGGCGAGAACACGATCGTGCTCGACTGCGATGTACTGCAGGCGGACGGCGGGACTCGCACGGCGGCGATCACCGGGGCATACGTCGCCCTCGCCGATGCGCTTGAGTGGGGTCGCGCCAAGAAGTTCATCGGACAGAATGCGAAGCCGCTCATCGACAGCGTTTCGGCCGTCTCCGTCGGCATCATCGACGGCGTCCCCATGCTCGATCTCGCCTACGTCGAAGATGTGCGCGCGGAGACCGACATGAACGTCGTCGTGACCGGCCGAGGCCTCTTCATCGAGGTGCAGGGAACGGCTGAGGGCGCGCCATTCGACCGTTCAGAGCTCAATTCGCTGCTCGATCTCGCTCTGGGGGGTACCGAGGATCTCGCGCGTTTCCAGGCGGAATCGCTCAGCGCGTGAAACTCGTTCTCGCCACGCACAACGGGCACAAGGTCGAGGAGCTGCGTCGCATCCTCGGCCCCGCGCTCGAGGGCATCGAGCTTGTCGGCTACGACGGTCCGGAGCCGGTCGAGGATGGCGCGACCTTTGAGGCGAATGCCCTCATCAAAGCGCGCGCGGCGGCCGAGCACACGGGCCTTCCTGCGATCGCGGATGATTCCGGGATCAGCGTCGATGCGCTGGGTGGTGCCCCCGGCATCCATTCGGCGCGCTATGCCGGCACGCGCGACGACGATGACAATGTGCGCTTGCTTCTGAAAAACCTCGAGGGTGTGGATGACCGCGCCGCGCGCTTCGTCTGTGCTGCCGCGTTGGTCCTGCCACCGGTCGATGCAGCGCACAGCTTCGAGCATGTCGAGGTCGCCAACTGGCCGGGATCCGTTCTGCTCGAGGCCGTGGGTGGGGGAGGATTCGGCTACGATCCGATCTTCAAACCGGCCGGGTACAGCGTGTCGGCCGCGGAGCTCCACCCCGACGAGAAGAACTCCATCAGTCACCGGGGTCTGGCATTTGCGGCGCTGATGCCCGTAGTCCGCGCCCGACTGCTCGGGTAGTCGCTGCGGAGCGACTGACTGCGCCCGTTTGCTACTGGTGCGCCCGCTCGACCAGCCGCGGAAGTACCAAACGGCGACAATCGCTTCGCGTCGGCCGGCTGCGGGTCACGGTTCGCACGGGGGCCGTCGCCGAAGGCCGGTCCGGCGTAGAATTTCGGTGTGCCGAAAATCAGGAACCTCGTGTGGCGAAAGCGGCGGGGCAGCTGGTGGCTGCTCGGCCCCGCATTTGTCGCCGCGATTGCCTACGTCGACCCCGGCAACGTGGCAGCGAACCTCACGGGCGGGGCCCGATACGGCTATCTGCTCGTCTGGGTGCTGGTCGCCGCGAGTCTCATTGCCGGACTCGTGCAGTACCAATCCGCCAAACTCGGCCTGGTCAGCGGCCGCACGATGCCGGAACTCCTCGGCGATCGTCTTCGGCCCTCGGCGCGGCGCGCCTTCTGGGTGCAGGCGGAACTCGTCGCGGCCGCCACTGATCTCGCCGAGGTTATCGGAGGCGCGATCGCGCTCAACCTGCTTTTCGGGCTCCCGCTCTTCCTCGGCGGCCTGATCGTCGGCAGCGTATCGATGGTGCTGCTTGCCCTGCAAAGCCGCTTCGGTCAGCGACCGTTCGAATCCGTGATCATCGGCCTGCTCGCGATCATCGCGGTCGGGTTCCTTGCCGGGCTCTTCGTCAATCCGCCGGACGGTTTCGCGGTTCTCAACGGTCTGGTGCCCCGATTCGCCGACGCGGGTTCTGTTCTCCTTGCCGCGAGCGTGCTTGGCGCGACGGTGATGCCGCACGCGATCTACGTGCACTCGGCGCTTGCCCGCGATCGTCACGGCCACCTGCGGACCCCGGATGATCGCCGAAGGCTCCTCAAAGCGACCAAGTGGGACGTGGTGACGGCGCTTGGGCTGGCCGGCGTCGTCAACCTCGGAATGCTGTTGCTCGCCGCGGTCAACCTGCGCAACGTGGCGGGGACCGACACGATTGCCGGCGCACACGCCGCGATCGGCCGAACCCTCGGCCCGGGTATCGCCCTCGTGTTCGCCATCGGATTGCTTGCGTCGGGTCTCGCATCGACGTCGGTGGGCAGCTACGCGGGTGCGACGATCATGGCCGGGTTGTTGAAGAAACGCGTGCCGATCTTCGTGAGAAGGGTCGTCACGCTCGTGCCCGCGCTCGTGATCCTCGGGCTCGGAGTCGACCCGACCTGGGCGCTCGTGATCAGCCAGGTGTTCCTGAGCTTCGGCATCCCGTTCGCGCTGGTGCCTCTTCTGCGCCTCACGAGCGACCCAGAGGTGATGGGCGAGCAGATCAACGGCCGGCCGATGCGCTGGGCGCTTGCCGTGATCGTTGTCCTCGTCGTCGCGCTCAACGTCGCTCTCATCGTGCTGACGGTCTCGTCATGAGGGGCACGAAAGGTCAGTCGGTTGTCGAGGACTATGTCAAGGTCATCTATTCGCACACCGAATGGCAGCCGGAGCCGATCACGACATCCGTGCTGGCCGCGCGGTTGGGCCTTGCCGCGTCATCCGTCACCGAGATGGTGAAGAAGCTCGCAAACGCTGCCCTGGTGACCCACGTTCCCTACGGTGCCGTTGAGCTGACACCCGAGGGGACGCGCCTCGCGCTCAGGATGCTTCGCCGCCACCGCCTGATCGAAACCTGGCTCGTCGAGGTCTTCGACTACGCCTGGGACGAGGTTCACGACGAAGCGGAGGTTCTCGAGCACACCCTCTCCGATCGCCTGCTGGACGCCATAGCCATGCAGCTGGGCGAGCCGTCGCGCGATCCGCACGGCGATCCGATCCCGACCGCGGACGGGCGGGTGTCTCGCCCGGACGCCGTAGTGCTTCGCGATGCGCGGGAGGGAGCGGTCGGATACGTCGTGCGAATCAGTGACCGCGATCCGACACTGTTGCGCTACCTGCTCGCCGAGGCGATCACGCTCGACGTCCAGATCACGGTGCTCGGCCGGAAGCCGTTCGGAGGCGCACTTGCCGTGAAGGTCGGAGCGGTCGAGCACGACCTCGGCGATGAGGCGGCAGCCTCGATCTGGATCTCAACTGTCGAGCCTCCGGCGATCAGCGGGGTACCGTTGGAGACGTTATGAATCCTGAACCCGCCGTATCCATCGACGATTCGCCCGCCCAAAGGATCACCGCCGCCGTCGCGAGGTTCGGCGAATCCATCGTGGCCGAGCGCGCGGCATCGCTGCTCATGGGTGGCAACGAGGGCGACGAATTCCTGCTCTACGTCGGCGGCCGTCACGCGCAGGGGGTGCTGGACGGGGCTCCGCCTCTGTATTGGCCAGAGGTGTGGGGTGCGCGGGCACTCACCTTCGTGTGGGATGCGTCCGCGGCATCCGCAGTGCATCGAGGCCTCGGGGACCAGGCATGGCGAGTTCGCGAGATGTGCGCGCGAGTGTCTTTCGTGCGCAGGCTGCCGGAAACCGAGGCGCTGACGGCGCTCCTGACCGACGAGGTCGCGAGAGTGCGCGCGGCCGCAGCACGCGCGCTGGCCGAGGTCGGCGATTCTCGCCTCAACGAGGTGTTGACATCGCTGCTGCAGGATCCCGAGAAGGAGGTCCGGCGCGCCGCCCACGATGCGATGGTGCGCCTCGCAAAGCGGGCGGGAATCGCCGGCTAGTCCTTTTTCTGTTCGAAGTACTTCGGGTCGATGGTGACTTCGGCCTCTGTCGGGAGGGGTGCGCTCCCGCCCGCCCCCCTGGCCTTGATCCGGATGCGGACGTAGTGATAAACGGTGGGGATCAGCGTGAGCACGACCACGCCGATCAGGATCACGTCGATGTACTTGACCACGAAGTCGGCCACCGGTGTGATGTTGCCGAGGAGGAACCCGATCACCGTGACGCCCGCACCCCAGATGAACGCGCCGACGGCGTTGTATAGCGAGTACTTGCGATAGTTCATCTTGCCGACGCCGGCGGCGACGGGCGCGAAGGTGCGAACCACGGGAACGAAGCGGGCAATGATCACGGCGATTCCGCCGTACTTGACGAAGAAGGCATTCGTGCGTCGAACGCTGTCCAGGCTGATCAGCCCGGTTTCCTTGCGTTCGAAGATTGCCGGGCCGCTCCTCTTGCCGATGTAGTAGCCGGCCTCGCCGCCGACGAACGCCGCGACGCCGATGGCGAGCGCGACCCACCAGACGTCGATCTGGATGACGTGCCGGAAGGTCAGCAGTCCCGTGATGAGCAGCAGAGTGTCACCGGGAAAGACGAAGCCGATGAGTAGACCTGTCTCCGCGAAAATGATCGCGCACACCAGCAGTAGTGCCCATGGTCCGGCCGCGTGAATGAGCGTGTTCGGATCGAGCCAAGGGATCAGGGCGAGATGTGTCACGGAGTAGAGCTCCAGTCGTCTGTTGTTGACAGGCTAGCGGGTTGACCTGGCCGAAAGCATGGGGATATCCCCCAATACTCGTGCGGGAGAAGGGACTTGAACCCTCACGCCTTGCGGCACAGGAACCTAAATCCTGCGTGTATACCAGTTTCACCACTCCCGCGAGTGCGCTCAATTGTACTTGGCATGCAATGACCTACAGGTGGTCCCGTTCGCCCGTTATGCCTGGCACGAGGGGAATCGCCAGCGCTGGGCACAGGGCGGCGACCGCGAACGCCAGCGGATAGCCGACGACCCCGATGAGCGCACCGAGCAGCGGGCCGACGGCGGATGCCGCGAGAAACTGTCCGGTGTTCTGCAGCCCCAGCGCTCGCCCGGCCCACGCCGGCCCGGCCATCTCGGCGACCGAGGTGAAGGAAAGACCGTTGTCGGCGACCGTGACGGTCATGGCGATAAGCAGAACGATTGCGCCGATCTGCCAGCCGCCCGCTGCGAATGCCGCGAGTATGAGCATTACCGCGGTCGCCGACATGGCCACCCAGCGCAGCGGTCTCACGCGGCTGCCGACGCGATCGCTCAGCACTCCGACGCCGATGCGGCCGACCGCTCCGACGAATTGGGCGACGCCGACGATCGCTCCTGCCACGAGCGTGGAAAAGTGCAACTCGGTGACCAGCCACACGAGCCCGAAGGTCGAGAGCGTGAACTGGGGCACGACCAGCAGGATTGATACGGCATGGATGCGCCAGAGGAATCCGCTCGATCGGTACGGATTCCGCGGCGCCGTCGGCGTCGCCGATGCGCTCGGCCGTGGTGGATCGACGATGCCGATCGCGCACGCGATCGCCAACAGACCGGTCAGGGTGAGGGGCAGGACGAGGGCGGCGCCGATCCCGCTGCTGCCGGCGATGGTGGGAATCGTGAGCGCCGCAACCGTGACACCGAGTGGTTGTGACATCTGTCGGATGCCCATGGCGAGCCCACGACGATCTTTCGGGAACCAGCCGACGACCACCCGACCGCTCGCCGAATTCGTGCTTGCGGAGGCCATGCCTCCGAGGAGGAAGAAGAGCCCGAGGGCGAAGTATCCCTGAGCCAGGATCGCGCCCGCGGTCGCGATGGCCGTGAGCGCGAGCCCACCCGCGATGACCCACTTCTCGCCGACGCGATCGGCCAAGGCACCCCACAGCACGAGAGTGAGGACCATGCCCATGGTCGGTGTCGCGGCCAGGAGACCGGCCTGTGCAAGAGTCATGCCGCGCTCGGTATGCAGCAACGGAATGAGGAAGGCTGGCGTGCTGACGAAGACGGTGCCCGAGGTCTGCGCCGCAACGCCGAGGGAGAGGGCGGTCCACGCACGGGTCGCATGGGGGAACGGTGCCGTGGCGGTCATCCTCGCCCTTCTGCGATTGCGCTAGTGTTGGTATACCACCACGGTATCCCAAAATGGAGGCTAGGTTTCCCGTGTCGCAAACGGACCAGCTCTACGCACGGCTGCGCGCCGCGATCCTCGCGCTCGACCTCGCCCCGGGCCAGCGCCTTACCGAACGGGGACTCGAAAGCGAATTCGAGGCATCCCGCACGCCCGTGCGCGCTGCGCTGATGCGCCTCGACTCGGAGGGCCTCGTGCAGCGCGAGGGGCGCGGATGGGCCGTCTCACCCATCGACACGGTCGAGATCGCTGCGCTCGCCGAACTGCGGGAGGCCGTGGAGACCGCGGCGATCCGGCTCTCCATCACGCGGGCATCGGAGGCCGAGGTTCAGGCGGTTGCCCAGCTGCTGGACGCGACGCGACCGGCTCACGACGAGGAGCAGGGCGTGCGCGCCGGCGCCGACTTTCACGTGGAATTATCGATGCTCTCCGGCAACGCATTCATGGCGGATGCCGTCCGCAACGCAATGACGCGTCTCGCACGCACCAGGTGGCTCGAGGTGCGGAGCGCCGACGCACGAGAGGAGGCCTGGCGGGAACACCGGGAGATCATCGAAGCGGTCGCGGCCCGGGACGCCGATCTCGCCTCGACACTCGTCGCAGCCCATATCCGCGGGACCAATGAGCGGCTACTCGCCTTCCTCGCGGCGGAACGGCAGCGCCTTCGCGGGCACGGGGTGCTTGTCGCGCGATAACTCGTGCCGATTCGTCAGCCACCGGACTGCCAGCGTTCACCGCCCGTCCAGCTTGGTGCCCCTTCGCTTTCCTAACCTCGCAGGAACGCGCGGCGGAGGGGAGCAAACGATGAGCGTCGTCGCGATCATTCCCGCCAGGGGCGGCTCGAAGGGCGTGGTTGGCAAGAACCTTCGTCGGGTCGGCGGAATTCCGCTCATCGTGCGCGCTGTGGATGCTGCGCGCTCAAGTCGGCTCGTCGACCGAGTGATCGTCACCACCGACGACCCGATCATTGCCGCAGCGGCCCGGTCGGCAGGCGCCGAGGTCGTGGATCGCCCGGCTGAGTTCTCCGGCGATCAGGCCAGCTCCGAATCGGCGCTCCTTCATGCGCTGGATCAGCTGCATGGCGATCCGGAGGTGCTCCTCTTCATCCAGGCGACATCTCCCTTCATCAACGCTCCGGAGTTCGATGAGGCCATCGAACGAGTCCGCAGCGGCTGGGAGGATGTCGTCTTCTCTGCCAAGGAGACCTACGCCTTCCTCTGGCAGCTTTCTGACTCCGGCGCAACCGGCCTGAATCACGACGCCGGCGTGCGCCCGCGTCGCCAGGATCGCGAGCCGCACTACCAGGAGACCGGGGCCTTCTACGTGATGCGCACCGCGGGCTTTCGTGAGGCGGGCTTTCGATTCTTCGGGCGCGTCGGAGTCACGGTCGTCGATGAGCGCGGGGCGATCGAGATCGACGGTCAGGATGAACTCGACGTGGCGAACGCACTCGCACCGTTGCTCGATCCGATGCGTGACGACCGTGCGATCACGGCCGATGCTGTGGTAACCGATTTCGACGGCGTGCACACGGATGATCGCGTGCACATCGGTGCCGACGGATCCGAGTTCGTGACGACAAGCCGGGCCGATGGCATGGGGGTACGGCTGTTGCGGGAGTCCGGCATCCCGATGCTCATCCTGTCGAGCGAGACCGATCCCGTCGTTTCCGGCCGTGCCGCGAAGCTGCGTGTGGACGTGCTGCAGGGACCAATCGACAAAGCGGTAGCACTCCAGACGTGGGCAGCCGATCACGGCATCGAACTCGACCGCATCGCCTATCTCGGCAACGACGTCAACGACCTCGGCTGTATGGAACTCGTCGGCTGGCCGATCGCGGTGCCTGGGGCGGTTCCGGAGGTCATCTCCGCCGCGCGTGTCGTGCTGGAGACGCCCGGTGGCCATGGCGCGGTGCGCGAACTGGCCGAACGCATCCTGCAGTCCAAACGATTGAACGCTCAAAAACAGTGGGAGGAACCATGGCTGTATCCATCGGTCACAACGAGATAGGCGACAGCGACCCCGTATACGTGATTGCGGAGATCGGCCTCAATCACAATGGGGACGTCGACCTCGCGATGCGATTGATCGACATTGCTGCGGACGCCGGGGCCCAGGCCGTGAAGTTCCAGAAACGCACTCCTACGATCTCCACTCCCGAGCACATGAAGAGCTCCCCACGGGACACACCGTGGGGCCGGATGACATATCTGGAGTACCGCTATCGGGTGGAGTTCGATCGGGAGCAGTACATCGAACTCGGCGACCACGCGACGCTGCGCGGGCTCGACTGGTTCGCCTCGCCATGGGACGTGCCGTCCGTGGACTTTCTCGAAGACCTCAATGTCGCGGCGCACAAGGTCGCCTCGGCATCGGTGACGGACGTTGGCCTGCTCGAAGCGATTGCCGCGACGGGCAAGCCGGTGATCCTGTCCACGGGGATGTCCACGCTCGAGCAGATCGATACCGCTGTGGAGCTGCTCGGCACCGAACACCTGGTGATCTTGCACGCGACATCCACCTATCCACTGCCTCCGGAGGAGGCCAACCTCAGGACGATCGCCACGCTGCAGCAGCGGTATTTCGGCGTGCCAATCGGGTACTCGGGGCACGAGCGCGGGCTGCAGATCTCGCTCGCGGCGATCGCGCTCGGCGCCGTCGTCGTCGAGCGACACATCACCCTCGACCGTGGGATGTGGGGGTCCGATCACGCCGCATCCCTCGAGCCCGAGGATTTCACTCACCTGGTGCGCGACATCCGAATCATCGGCGAAGCCATGGGTGACGGGGTGAAGCGGGTCTTCCCTGGCGAACTTGCGCCACTGGCCAAGCTGCGCCGCGTCCCGGCATGAGCGCTCAGGTTCGGATCCTCACGGTCGCGGATTCGGACTCATACGTGAAATGGGGCGCGGCCCTGCTCGATCGAGCACCCGCGGGCTGGGAGAAGTCGCTGGTCGTCTTGGCATCCCCTGTGCTGCCGAGCGCGGAGCAGCTCTCCGCGGCCCTCGCAGGCATCGCCCCCGACCTCGGGCAACCCCCGATTGTGGACCTCTCCGCCCTCGCGACGCGAGTCGCCGAGATGCAACCGGATGTCGTGATGCTCACCATGCGCGGACGGCTGGTCAGGGTGGCCATTCACGCCATCGTCGGGGCGGCCCCACGGCGACCGGTCATCGTGTCCGGATTGCCCGGGATCTCGGTGCCGGCGACCTGTAAGGCCATCGCCTATCGCGCACAGGCCGACCTCTTCGTGCTGCACAGTCGACGAGAAATCCGGGAATTCACCGAGCTCGCCGCGGCAATGGGTATCGAACATCGGTTCAGATTGGCGACGCTGCCCTTCCTCCCGCGCAAGGATCCCTCCCGTGGGCAGGATGGCGATGTCATCTTCGCCGCTCAGGCGAAGGTGCCGTGGGAGAAGAGCGACCGAATCGCGCTCCTGAGCTGGCTTGCGGAGTCGGCGAGGAGGCATCCGTATCGTCGCGTCGTGATCAAGGTACGAGCCGCACGAGGGGAGAGGCAGACGCACAGGGAACGACACAACTATGCCGACCTCATCCGGGAGCTCGACCGGCCGGCCCCGAACAACCTCGTCATCGCCCGAGGGGCGATGGCGGATCACCTCGCGGGAGCAGCGGCGCTCGTCACTATCAGTTCGACGGCCGCCATCGAAGCGATCGCGCTCGACATGCCGGTGCTCATCGTCAGCGATTTCGGTGTGAGTGACCGGCTCATCAACACCGTCTTCGAGGGCAGCGGGCTGTTCGGCAACAGCGGTGATGTCGTCGAGGGGCGCTTCAAACGAGCAGATCCCGGTTGGCTCGAAGACAACTACTTTCACGCCGCAGAAGACGACGACTGGGTGTCGGGGGTGGAACAGCTGCTCGTGCTGCGCGAGGCGGGTCAGCTGGCGTTGAAGATGCAGAAACTCGGCGTTGCAGGGGGAGCACTCAGGCGAGCCTGGGACCGCAAGCGGGCCCTCGGCCGTCTGGATCGTTCGGTTGCGGGGATGATCGCGTTGGCCGTGGGCACACCAACGCAGCTGGCGCTCCTGCTCGTGCAGGAGATGCGCGCGAGGCTCACGCGGGAGCGGATTGCGCCGGCACGGATCGACAGCACGGAGTTCATCGGCGTCAAATAGCAGTCTCGCGGGGCCCTGTGGATAATCCTCACGTCAGCGCGGCACCATCGCCCATGCTGTCGGCATGACGAGGGCCATCGCGATCATCACAGACCAGGTGCGGGAACGCGTGCGTCGCGAGGGCATCGACCTCGGCCGCGATCGGGCACTGGCGGATCGATACGTACATGACGAGGTGCAACGCTACAGCGAGCGCGCTCTCGGGGGTTCACTGCCGATGCTCCCCGACGAACAGGCCGCGGCACGCGAGATCGTGGCATCGATCAGCGGATTCGGGGCGCTGCAACCGTTCTTCGACGATTCGGAGATCGAAGAGATCTGGATCAACGGCCCGGGAAAGGTGTTCGTCGCCCGCAATGGCGTGCCGGAGCTCACGCCCGTCGCTCTTACCGACGGCGAGACCCGCGACCTCGTCGAACGGATGCTGCAGTCATCCGGCCGCCGCGTCGACCTCTCGTCGCCGTTCGTCGACGCGTCTCTGCCGGACGGGTCTCGGCTGCATGTCGTTATCCCCGACATCACGCAGCGGCACTGGGCCGTCAACATCCGCAAGTTCACCAAGCGCATCCGCGACCTGCAGAAGCTGGTCGCCCTCGGTTCGCTCACGCGGCAATGCGCCGAATTCCTCCGCATGTGCGTCCTGAGCGGCCAGAACATCCTCGTCTCCGGCGCGACCCAGAGCGGCAAGACGACCATGCTCAATACGCTTCTATCGGTCGCGCGGCCGTGCGACCGCATCGTCACCGTGGAGGAGACCTTCGAACTCGATCTCGCCGCGCGGGACGTCGTGGCGATGCAGTGTCGCCAGCCGAGCCTTGAGGGCACGGGGGAGATCACCCTCCGCCGCCTGATCAAGGAGGCTCTGCGGATGCGCCCCGACCGCCTCGTGGGTTACCTATGCATTGGTTGTCCGAATGTCCAAAATACGGACAAGCCTCTGAGCGCACGGATTCTCAATCCGTGCTCATTCGCTGCCCTCGCGAAGCATATTGCGCGGGCCATCTCAAAGTTGTTGAGCGTACGCATCGTTCGAAGACTCTAGACGCCTGATACCGTCTCAGCCGGAGGGGCAACCATGCTACTGACTAACCGAGAACTCGCGACCGCGATCTGGATCGCTGTGGCAGTCGTCGCGGTTATTGCCGTACCGAAGATGCGGCGCTCAGTCGCGCGGCCCATGCGCCAACTCCTAACAGCAGCCACGAACCTAAAGGTGCTCGGAGTCTTCGTCATTCTTTCCCTATGGTGCGTCCCGTTCATTTGGCTCGCAGCGCGTTTCGGAGTTTGGGATCTGTCGCTTCTCAAGGATTCGATCATCCTTGTCGTGGTGGTCGGTATTCCGCTTCTCTTCAAATCAGTCGGCCAGGAGTCGGGAGCACGGATTCTCCGAGATGTGGTTTGGGACACATTTCGCCCCGCCGCGATTCTCATCTTCTACCTGAACCTTGAATCGCTCCCGCTGTGGGCCGAACTGATTGCAATTCCACTGTTCACTTTCCTCGCACTTCTAAACCGCATTGCGGGCGCCAAGCCCGAATTGAAACGAACGCAGGGCTGCATCGGGATTGTCCTCGGACTGCTTGGAGTCGGCTTGATCGTATGGACTGTGATCCTCACAGTCCAACAATTCGGGCAGACCGACTGGACGGCGGTCTTGCTCGGCTTCGCCCTGTCCATCTGGCTCCCCTTCGTCATGCTCCCGTATTTTTGTGCAGCCTCGTTTTATGCCGCGAGTGAGCTAGATATGACGATGTTGCGTTTCAAGAACAACACACCAAAGCGAGTGCAACTCGCTGCATTTCTCGGTCTTCACTTTTCTCTCAAATGGGCAGCCGCGTTCAGAGGAAAGGAACATCCGGTCGGCAGGTTGAAGACCTTCCGTGACGCGCGCCAGGCGATGCGAGACTTTCGTGCCGCGACGAAGCGAGATACTCAGCTCGAAAAGGACCGAATTCAACAACTTCGTGATCACGTTGGCGTTCCAGGTACCGACGCTGACGGCGCGCAACTGGATCGACGTGAGTTCCAGGTCACAAAGAAAATTCTGGACCGGATTGCCGTTACTCAAATGGGCAGGTACGAGAACAACGGCAAGCGGTACTGGGATGACCTCACCGACATGATGGTCGACGCGCCAAAACATAACCTGCCAGACGACCATGGATTCGTCACACAGATCACCCCAGACGGGCAGAAATGGCGAACCTGGCGGCAACTACCAAATGGGTGGTATCTCGCTTTGGGCGGCGCGGATGACCTTCGCTACTACTTCTACTATCAGGGCGACGGACCACCGGTCGGCTGGCCCTTGTCCGACTTGGACCAATGGGCAAGCGACCTGGATCCCGACCTTCCATCCGACTGGGAGCACCACGACGGCCCGACAATCTAAGAGCCGTGGGACCGGCAAGCGGGGACTGGACGAATCTCCTCCGAAACCCCCCCCTAGGTCGGATTTCGAATGGCACGAAACGCTGGTACGTTCGGCCCATGAGTCCATGGACGCCGCGCGGGGCAGACCCGGCAACGCATCACACACTTGTCGATGGCGTGCCGCAATACATGCACGGTCCGCTGCGAGCCGGCCGGCTCCTAAAGCGGACAACTCTTGACTGCTGCCGAGAAACCATCACGCCTCTGGCGTTCGATTTCTTGCCCTCGCGAGCTCTACCGGGCTCCCGGTTATGTTACTTATTCAAGTAAAAAGTGCGTGCTCCGCACGCGGCGACTCGCTCGCCACTATCCTCCAAGAATGTTGACCGTCATTCTTCAGGCAGGCGTAACTGTCCTAGCGAGCGCGGGCGTCGCTTCTCTCGTCACGCTGTTGGTCGGAAAGCGCTATGAGCACCAAAGATGGCTACGCGACCAGGAGCTAAGGGCATCGGAGAAATTCCTACGCGTCGTCTATGGAATGTCTGGGGAGATGCTCAAGCTTAAGCCTGGTGACAGCCTTCCAGACGGGTTCTTAGATCGTGTCGCTGAAAGTGAACAGAGCGCTTTGGTACTGATCGCACCGCGTCCGGTCATCGAAGCTGCACAGGTAATCCCTGATTCCATCGTTGCTTGGTACGCCGCTCACATAGCGGATGCGTCTGGCGCGGGCGCGCGTGACGCGTACGGACTATTTAGAGATAGCATCACTGGGTTCGTTGTGGCCGTACGATCTGACCTGAAGACGGACGGCAAAGGCTCGGCCAGGACGCGCTGATTCGACGCCACCAAGGGCTGCGCTCCGCCTTCTTCACCTCAACTCGACTGCCCGCGCGGCCAATTACTGTGCGGTCGCGCAAGTGCCCGAACTGCCGCAACCAGCTCCGGGATCCCTAGCTCGGGAACCGTAGTCTGTTCGTACTGTTTCAGATCAAGGGTTGTGCGGGGGTTGTAATAGTGACGGCCCAGCTTCACTTTCCCACCCTTCCGTCGTCCTAGAGACCGGGGCCTCTTCGCCTCTCGATATTCCACGTCCACCGAGTAGTCCTGCTGAACATCGCTGTTTCCCATAGCCGATATCCAACCGTCAAGGAACCACTCCATTCGCCTGCCCGGTGCCATCATGCCGATTGGTCGAGCGAGTACCGTACGGATGGCTTCCGCCAGCTTCTCATTTGAGGATTCAAGTTTCGGCGTAAAAGTTATCAATACGTTCAGGGCGGACGTTCTACCAGTATTTTGAGCCGAGATTCCAAGCATTGATCCCCGAAACGAAAAATCGACGACTACGTACGGTCGGGCTTGTTCAAGTTGAGTACGACGAAAGGCGTTGAACTGCGCAAGCGCGACGACCGACGCTACTACCGCTGTCACAAACGTCGCGCCCGTGAATACCGCTTGCCATTGCGCCGCGTCCAACGATCTGAACCAACTGACTAATGGGTCCATGTATTGAGCGTAGCTAGGCATCTGTCCTCCAATGAAGCCGAGATTCTCGTAAGGATCTATAGTTGACCGGCTAATGGGTGGTGCAACTAGCGCTGCGACTTGCGTCATCCCACGCGATAAGAACGGCGGGCGACCAATAACGCAATGGACGGCCGCCCCTGCGGCTGATCCGCCAACCACGAGCCGAACACAACACCAACCCGTGCGCAGATCGGACGCACACCATTTATCAATATTCGCCCGGCCCGGCCGAGAAGTCGTTCGACGACGACCTCGCGAGGTGGATGCCGCCGTTGCCCCCAATGATCTCACGGGCGTCAGAGGCTTCGTAGCAGCTCGCTGACCTCGATTTCTAGGGCGTCCGCGACTGCGAACAATGTGCTGAGACGCGGGTTCGCAGGTGAGAGCTTTTTCGAGCTAACGCCATATTGCGAAAGCGACGCCTCGAGCAACTGGTATCGCGACAAGCTGATCTCTGCCTTATGCGCAACGTGCTCTTGAGAGAGGGCGAGTTCTTTTCTTCGTGCACGCAGACGGGAGCTGAGTTCACGCGCCGTCGATTCGTCCCATGCCACTCCTCGACATTGAGTGAGATATCCTGTATACGCTACAGCGTATTAGAGGTTTAACTGACCTGATCCAGACCCGACAACCGAAGACCAAGCCTGAGGAACCGCCGCAAACACATGAAAATAACGCGCACCGCTAGGGCCGTCGTCAGCCCTACATTTGGGCAGGCAATAGCGCTCCGTGGCCGATACGCTCGCCTTGTGCCGCCCCGCCCACGACTTGCCGTGATTGCCGCAATGTCCACTTTTGTCCTCGCGTTGGCTGGTTGTGCTTCGATTGGACCCCAACCGACAGACTGGGTTTCCCGCGGCGCGACCTCCGTCACCTATGTCTCGTGGACGGATGCGAATGGAGTGATCACAGGGACAGCTCAGGGTGCTCAGGAGAGCACATCCAACTTTTCAGGTGACGCGCTGGTCTCAACAACGAACAGCGGAATATCAGGTTCGGAGGCCGGGGGGAAAATAACACTTCGAGTTGGAGGCTTGCTATTGGGCGGCACGATAACGGGCACCATCAATAACTCTCAAATGATTCTCGAGAGCCCAAGTGGGCCTATCACCTTTGCGCCGAGTTCGGCGAGCGTGTACAACAACGACGTGAAAGCCCTCGGTGACGCCGTGGTAGCTCGTCGTCACGCTGCCACGGAAGCGCAGGCGAGTGCGAACATCAGCGCGGCCTTGAACGCCCTTTCGGGAGAGGAGGCCGCGCTCAAGACAGCGCTTAGCGCACTTAGCACCGCCGAAGCCGTAAGCACCTCGGCGTTGAACAAAATGACAAACGATGTGAACGCCGCAGTGGCGGCAGGGTGCACCCCGTCGGTTGTATCTTCACTTGAAACCACCTCATCGGACGCGTCTGCGCTTGGAGCAGCAGACGGAACATTAGACAGCGCCGCCCTTACGCTCGCGAGCACGTCCAGTTCGCTGAATCAATCGATGTCCACGCTG
>FSWR01000089.1_pt1 | contig 76316 bp, 70 predicted proteins | sample 1638041 | NCBI WGS metagenome assembly FSWR01 (sample SAMEA3914789, study PRJEB12502) | metagenome | biome: forest; material: soil | place: Canada | collected 2011-07-03 | depth 0.3 m | reverse complement strand
TGATGACGGAACCGGCCGCCAATTGGGGATCGTACGGAATGCGCACGATCTCGCGCACCCGCGACTTGAAGTGGGCTTCGATCTCTTCGAGTTTGACGAGGTTGGTACCCTGGGTCGCGGTATTGATCGCCACGACGGCGTTGCGAACGAGCTCGCCGTATCCGTTCGCCTCGAGCCAGGTGAGGGTCTCGGAGGCGAGACGCGCCTCGTCGACGCTGCCGCCGGAGACGATCACCACGGAGTCTGCACGCTGCAGGGTCGCGCGCATGACCGAGTGCACGATCCCGGTGCCGCAGTCGGTCAGCACGATCGAGTAGAACCGGGCCGCGAGATCGGCGACTACGTTGTAGTCGTTCTCATCGAAGGCCTCGGAGAGTAGTGGGTCGGTATCCGAGGCGAGGATGTCGAGACGGGTCTCGTCGCGCGAAACCATCGCGGTGAAGTCGTTGAAACTCGTGATCGTCGGAGCCATGGTCACGACATCCCGCACGGTGGAACGAGTCTGCTTGTTGACCCGCTCTGAAAGAGTTCCGCGGTCGGGGTTCGCGTCGATCGCGATCACCCGGTCCTCGCGGGTGTCGGAGAGGGCCATGCCGAGCAAGGCGGTGATCGTGGTCTTGCCGACCCCGCCCTTACGTGTCAGCACGGGAATGAAGCGGGCTCCGCCCTCGAACTTCTTGTCGATCCGGGCCTCGATCGCCTTGCGTGCGCGCACCTTCGGCGAATCGCCTCGATTCACCGAATGGAGGGTAATCGCGTAGAGGAAGGCGTTCACGCCGCCCTCTGGCTTCGCACGCTTCCTCCTGCGCGCGTTGATCAAGCGCTCGGCGGTCAGCATGCCCGCGGCTTCCGGGGTGTTCGAGGTATCGCCGCGCATCCGGTCGCGGCGGCTCAGCGCGCGGTCGTCGTTGCTCGGCAGTTCCGGGATGAACGGTGCCTCCGGCTCCGGCTCCGGCTGTGGCGCCAGCGGTATGACGGTGACGGAGGTCGTCGTCGGCTCGGCGACCTCGACAAATCCCGGATTGACCGGCACTTCGACAATCGCGACGGCAAGTTCGTCCTCCGGCGCCGCGTGAACAGTGCTCGGGAGACTCACCTCGATGGTGAGGCTCTCCGGCAGGCTCGACGCGAGATCCTCCAACGGCGCGTCGATCAGATCGACGTCGCTTTCGGAGTCCGGGTAGGCGCCGTGCTCGTCAGACTGTCTGCCTCTTGTCGCCATGACAACAACACCTTCCGTCGGGTTCAGGAACCCTCTAGTTTACCGCGGACCCTTGCCGTGCAAGGGTACCGGGGCCGACCGGTCACGCGGAGTCGATCTCGAGAAGGAGATCTCCTCCATCGACCTGCTGTGTCTTCGGCACCGCGAGGCGCCGGACGACGCCGCCTATGGCTGCGGTGATGGCGGCCTCCATCTTCATCGCCTCGATCGATGCGACGCTCTGGCCCGCCTCGATGCGGTCGCCTTCGACGACCTGGAGAGTGACCACGCCGGAGAACGGGGCGGCGACGTGACCGGGCTTCGTCGCATCCGCTTTCTCGGCGGATTTGCTGTCCACCGCGATTCCGCGGTCGCGCACGAAGACCGGTCGCAATTGGCCGTTGAGGGTGGTCATGACGGTGCGCATGCCCTTGTCGTCGGCGTCGCCGATCGCCTCGAGGCCGACGAAGAGGCTGACGCCCTTGCTGATCTCGATCACGTGTTCTGTGCCCTGGCGCAGACCGTAGAGGTAGTCGACCGTGTCGACGACGGACAGGTCGCCGTAGAGGTCGCGCAGCTGCTCGAACTGCTTCGTGGGTCCGGGGAAGAGCAGCCGATTGAGGGCGGATCGACGCGACGCGGCGTCGCCGGTCAGTGCGGCCCTGTCGCCGGCGCTGATCTCCTCGACACCGATCTTCACCTTGCGTCCGGCGAGTACCTTGCTGCGGAACGGCTCTGGCCATCCCCCTGGCAGGTCACCGAGCTCGCCCGCCATGAATCCGATCACCGAGTCCGGGATGTCGTACCGGTCGGGGTTCTGCTCGAAGTCGTCCGGGTCGGCGTTCGCCGCCGCCAGGGCGAGGGCGAGATCGCCGACGACTTTCGAAGACGGGGTGACCTTCGGAGGGCGGCCGAGAATCTTGTTGGCGGCGGCGTAGAGATCTTCGATCTTCTCGAACTGGTCGGCGAGACCGAGGGCGATCGCCTGCTGCCGAAGATTGCTGAGTTGGCCACCGGGTATCTCGTGCCGGTAGACACGACCGGTCGGCCCAGGCAGCCCAGACTCGAATGGCTTGTAGGCGTGACGAACAGCCTCCCAGTACGGTTCGAGGTCCGACACGGCCTGCAGCGAGATGCCCGTATCGCGTTCGGTGTGCGCGAGGGCTGCGACGAGGGCGGATGCGGACGGCTGGCTGGTGGTTCCCGCCATCGGTGCGCTCGCGACATCCACCGCGTCCGCTCCAGCGCGACTGGCCGCGAGCAGGGTGGCCAGCTGGCCGCCCGCGGTGTCGTGGGTGTGCACATGCACGGGAAGATCGAAACGATCCCGAAGCGCGGTCACCAGCTTCTCCGCGGCGCTCGCGCGCAGCAGCCCGGCCATGTCCTTGATCGCCAGGATGTGCGCGCCCGCCTCAACGATCTGGTCGGCAAGCTTCAAGTAGTAGTCGAGGGTATAGAGATCCTCTGCGGGATCGAGCAGGTCGCCGGTGTAGCAGACGGCGACCTCCGCGACGGCGACGCCGGTCGCCAGCACGGCGTCGATCGCGGGGCGCATCTGCGAGACATCGTTGAGGGCATCGAAAATCCGGAAGATATCCACGCCGGTCGATGCAGCCTCTCGCACGAAGGCATCCGTCACCTCCGTCGGATACGGCGTGTAACCCACCGTGTTACGCCCCCTCAGAAGCATCTGGATCGCGACGTTCGGCAGGGCCTCACGCAGGCTCGCGAGACGGTCCCACGGTTCTTCGCCGAGAAAACGCAGTGCTACGTCGTAGGTTGCGCCTCCCCAGGCCTCGACGGAAAGCAACTCCGGCGTGAGCCGCGCGACATACGGTGCGACGGCGACGAGGTCTTTGGTGCGCACCCGCGTCGCCAGCAGCGACTGGTGGGCGTCACGGAAGGTCGTCTCCGTCACCGCGAGGGCCGTCTGCTTGCGCAATGCCGACGCGAATCCGACCGGACCGAGCTCCAGCAGTCGCTGGCGCGACCCGGCCGGCGCCGGGCTGGTCAGGTCGATCTTCGGCAGCTTGAGCGCCGGGTTGATGATTCCGCTCCCGTCGCCGTTCGGGCGATTCACCGTCACGTCGGTGAGCCAGTTCAGGATCTTGGTACCGCGATCCTTCGACTGATGCGTCTCGAACAGCTGCGGACGCTCTTCGATGAACGATGTGCTCAAATCCCCCGCCGCGAACGAGGGGTCGTCGAGCACGGCCTGCAGGAACGGAATATTCGTCGAAACCCCGCGGATGCGGAACTCGGCGAGGCCACGCTTGGCCCGAGCGACCGCGGCGGCGAAGTCACGACCGCGGCAGGTCATCTTCACCAGCATCGAATCGAAGTGCGGGCTGATCTGGGTGCCGGGATCGATCGTTCCGCCATCGAGGCGGATGCCACCTCCACCCGGGGAACGATAGGTGGTGATCTTGCCGGTGTCCGGACGAAAGCCCGCCGCTGGATCCTCCGTCGTGATGCGGCACTGCAATGCCGCTCCACGCAGGTGGAGGTCACCCTGCTGCAGTCCGAGTTCCTTCAACGTCTGGCCGGAGGCGATGCGCATCTGGGACTGCACGAGGTCGACATCGGTGACCTCTTCCGTCACCGTGTGCTCCACCTGGATGCGCGGGTTCATTTCGATGAAGAAGTGCTGGCCCTTGCGCTCGCCCGCGGTGTCGAGCAGGAACTCCACCGTTCCCGCGTTCACATAGCCGATCGACTTCGCAAAGGCGATCGCGTCACGATACATCGCCTGGCGGGTGTCCTCATCCAGGTTCGGCGCCGGAGCGATCTCCACCACCTTCTGGTGCCGGCGCTGCACAGAGCAGTCGCGTTCGAACAGGTGAACCGTCTCCCCCGTGGCATCCGCAAGAATCTGCACCTCGATGTGGCGAGGGCGCACCACCGCCTGCTCGAGGAACATCGTCGGGTCGCCGAAAGCGCTGTCCGCCTCACGCATCGCCTCCACCAGCGCAGCACGGAGGTCTTCCTTCTTCTCCACCCGGCGCATGCCGCGCCCACCGCCGCCCGCAACGGCCTTGGCGAAGATCGGGAAACCGATCGCGTCGGCGCCGCCCAACAACTCGTCCAGGTCCCTCGACGCCGGCGTCGACTTCAGTACTGGAACACCGGCGGCGATTGCGTGCTCCTTCGCCGTGACCTTGTTGCCGGCCATCTCCAAAACGTGATGACCCGGACCGATGAAAGTGATACCGGCGGCAGCTGCGGCCTCTGCAAGTTCCGGATTCTCCGAGAGGAAGCCGTAACCGGGATAGATGGCATCCGCACCGCACTCCAACGCGACCCGGATGATCTCCGCGACGTCCAGATAGGCGCGCACCGGATGGCCCTTCTCACCGATCTGATACGCCTCGTCGGCCTTCAGGCGGTGCATCGAGTTGCGATCCTCATAGGGATAAACGGCCACCGTCGAAGCGCCGAGCTCGAACGCCGCACGAAAGGCGCGAATCGCGATCTCACCACGATTGGCCACGAGGATCTTCTTGAACATCTGGTCCTTTCCGACTCCGGCCAGCTTAGGGCGGGAGCGGAGAGAGCCCAGCCGCAATTGCTGTGTCCGCAACGCGAAGATTTAGGTTCTTTCAGACTAGTGAAGGTATCGTCTCTTCTTGTGCATGTACTCAGCGTCAGCTCCCTCAAGGGAGGAGTGGGAAAGACCACGGTGACGCTCGGGCTCGCCTCAGCAGCGTTTGCCAAAGGCCTTCGCACCCTTGTGGTGGACCTCGACCCGCAGTCCGATGTGTCGACCGGCATGGACATCAATGTCGCCGGACACCTCAACGTTGCCGACGTTCTCGCCTCTCCCAAAGAGAAGATCGTTCGAGCCGCCATCGCACCAAGCGGATGGACCAGGGGTCGCCCCGGCAAGATCGACGTGATGATCGGTAGTCCCTCGGCGATCAATTTCGACGGGCCGCACCCCAGCATCCGTGATATCTGGAAGCTCGAGGAGGCACTCGCCAACGTCGAGGCCGACTACGACCTCGTGCTCATCGACTGCGCTCCTTCACTCAATGCGCTCACCCGCACAGCCTGGGCCGCAAGCGACCGCGTCACCGTCGTCACCGAGCCAGGGCTGTTCTCGGTCGCGGCGGCCGACCGCGCACTGCGTGCGATCGAAGAGATCCGCCGCGGCCTCTCGCCTCGCCTGCAGCCGCTCGGCATCATCGTGAACCGCGCGCGCGTTCAGTCGCTCGAGCACCAGTTCCGCATCAAGGAACTACGCGACATGTTCGGGCCGCTGGTGCTCAGCCCCCAGCTGCCGGAACGCACGTCTCTCCAGCAGGCCCAGGGAGCCGCCAAGCCCCTGCACGTGTGGCCCGGCGAGAGCGCCCAGGAGATGGCGCACAATTTCGACCTGCTGCTCGACCGGGTTCTCCGCACCGCGAAGATCGGTGAGTACGCGGTCACCGCCTGACCTGTCGCCGCCACGGCCTCCGGCTGGATCGCTGCCCCTCCGACGTTGGAGCACGATGCCACGTAGGCGCGCCCACACACACTCTCCAAAAACGCAGGAGAAACAGCCGAAGAATGCTTCTCACGGTGCGCCGGTGGTGAAAAGCGGACCAACTCTCCTGCGTTTTCGGACGGCGCGACGGATGACGACCGCCGGCATACGGGGATCGGCGCTAGGACGCCTTGGAGGCGCGGCGGGCGGCGAGTTCGTCCGCGGCATCCGGGCGCTCGGAGTCGAGCTCGACAAGGCTGGTCTCGACCTCACGGAGAACTTTGCCAACCGCGATACCGAACACGCCCTGGCCGCGGCTGACGAGGTCGATGACCTCGTCGTTCGACGTGCACAGGTACACGCTCGCCCCGTCGCTCATGAGGGTGGTCTGCGCGAGGTCGTTGACGCCCGCCTCGCGGAGCTGATTGACCGCTGTGCGGATCTGCTGCAGCGAGATGCCGGTGTCGAGAAGACGCTTGACGAGCTTGAGGACGAGGATGTCGCGAAAGCCGTACAGCCGCTGCGAGCCGGATCCCGCTGCACCACGGATGGTGGGCTCCACGAGCTCGGTGCGAGCCCAATAGTCCAGTTGGCGATAGCTGATTCCGGCGGCGCGGGCCGCAATCGCACCGCGATAGCCCGCCGTGTCGTCGAGGTCGGGAAGACCGTCGGTGAAGAGCAGACCGAGGTCGTAACGAGAATCCTCGCTACGGGTACTGAGCTCACTCATCTGACTGCCTTCCGCCTTGTCGACCACATCCAACGTTCAAGGAGTGGTTGATACTTCTGTCGTGGTCCACGTTACCGAGCGGGGCGCCCGGATCGTCGACTTTGCTGCTCTACTACTTCGGCGTGTCGGTGACATTGCTACCGAGACGACTCTGTTCCGGTACATCCAGCTTACGTGTCGAGCCTCGAGAGCGCAGAGCGAATCAGGCTGCCACGCACGATCTCGAGCTGTCCGGCGATCTCGCGCGCGAGTTCCGCCGCCTTGGCCCGGCTCGACGCGTCTTTCCGTCGTGACACGGGAATGAGCGCGCTCTCGATGAGACCGAGTTCACGCTCGGCGGCCGCCCGGAACCCGCGAAGGTGCCGCGGCTCTATGCCGGAGCGCTGAAGTTCGACCAGAGACCTGAGCACCGCGAGGGCTTCTTCGCCGTAGAGATCGGCCGCGGCAATGAGAGACGACGAGACGGCGTCGTTCAACAGCTGCGGAGTAGCACCGGCCTCGCGGACGAGTTCGTCTCGCTGCAGGCGACGCTCACTGGAGAGGATGGATGGCGACGCGAAGGTCGATCCGCCCGGCAGCGCCGGTGGTCGCCCCGCATCGATGTCGTCGAGGTAGCCGCGAATCACTTTCAACGGGAGATAGTGGTCGCGCTGCATCGTGAGCACGAAACGCAGCCGATCGAGATCGGTTGGCGAGAATTTGCGATAGCCGGACTCCGTGCGCGCAGGGCAGATCAGCTGGCGCTCTTCGAGAAAGCGCAGCTTCGACGGCGTGAGATCTGGAAACTCCGAGGTGAGGCGAGCGAGCACCTGGCCGATGCTGAGTAGGTTCGTAGCCCCAGGCACTCGTGCCTGGGCTGAGGACCGGGCCACTACCTGCTCGCTCGGTGCGCGAGATCCGCTCGGGACGCGTAGAAGGTGAGGCGGAACTTGCCCACCTGCACCTCCGCACCGTCGCTCAGGAGTGCAGTGTCGATGCGTACGCCATCGAAGTAGGTGCCGTTGAGGGAACCGAGGTCCCTGATCTCGAAAGCCGTGCCATGCCGGAGAAACTGAGTGTGACGGCGGGATACCGTCACATCGTCGAGAAAAATATCGGCATCCGGATGGCGCCCAGCCGTCGTGACATCCGCATCCAACAAAAATCGTGCCCCCACGTTCGGCCCCCGTCGAACAACCAATAGTGCTGAACCGGAGGGCAGGGCGGTGATCGCCTGCTGCTCTTCCGGTGAAACTTCCCCCTCGAGCGCGGCAAGCTGTGCCTCGAAATCGACGCTCAGGTGGAGGGTTGTATCGTTCTCGCGAGGACGGTTCTCCGCTTCCTGGTCTTTCTCATCCGATTCCGACATCGCGCACCTCCCTTGCCTTCCTTAGCGCCCAAGCGTATCTGATTCGGAGGCCGCATCGACCAGCGGGATCTTGATTACCCGCACAGTTTCGACGAGGTAGATAATTCCCGCCCACCAGTAGAGGAAAGCGCCCCAGATCGCGAAAGCCCAGCCGATCGGCGTAGTCACCCCCGCAGCACCGGGGAACGCCTGGCCGATCATCAGGATGGGCAGCGCGTAGAAGAGGCAGAAGGTGGCCACCTTGCCGAGATGGTGCACAGGCAGCGGCCCGTAACCGTGGTTGGCGAGGATGATGCCGAGCACGAGGAGCATCACGTCTCGGCCGACGATGATGATGAAGAGCCACCACGGAATGATGTCGCGGATGGCGAGGCCGATGAGTGCCGCGAAAATGAACAGGCGATCCGCCGCGGGATCCAGCAGTTGGCCGAGACGTGAGACCTGATTCAGTCCGCGGGCGAGAACACCGTCGAGGAAATCCGTCACGCTCGAAATCACGAGTACCAGAAGTGCGAAACCATCCTGCCCGACCACGATCAAGATGAGGAAGACCGGCACGAGCAGAAGCCTGACAAAGCTCAACAGATTGGGAATCGTGAAGATTCTGGAACTCACCTGGTTCCGCTGTTGAGGCTCCACAATCCCCGAGTCTATCGAAGCGCCCACGGCGATAAGATTTGACGATGACTCCAGTCAACGCCGTCCTCATCATTGCGGGACTGGTTTGCGCCTTCGTCTGGATCGCCTCCCTCATCACCCACGACACTTCCTGGGTCGACCGCATCTGGTCGATCGTGCCCGTGGTCTACGTGTGGGTGTTTGCGGCATTCGCCGGCCTCGCGGATGCGCGACTCGACGTCATGGCGATCCTCGTCACGTTCTGGGGCGCACGGCTGACCTTCAATTTCGCGCGAAAGGGCGGATACAACGGGGTCGAGGATTACCGCTGGCCTGTGCTGCGCTCGCGCATGAAACCCTGGCAGTTCCAACTGTTCAACCTGTTCTTCATCGTGCTCTACCAGAACGCGATCCTCGTGCTCATCGCTCTGCCGGCGCAGACGGCGTTTGCCAATCGCACTCGGCAATTCGGCATCCTCGATCTCCTGCTCGCGGTGATCTTCGTCGCGTTTCTGGCCGGTGAGACAGTGGCCGACCAGCAGCAGTGGGACTTCCATCGCTGGAAACGGGAAGAGGGGGCAGCCGGTCGTGAGCCGAGCCCACGGTTCCTGCAGACAGGTTTGTTCAGATTCTCGCGCCACCCGAACTTCTTCTTCGAGCAGGCTCAGTGGTGGGTGCTCTTCTTCTTCGGCGCCGTCGCGGCTGGTTCGGTGCTGCAGTGGACCGTGCTCGGCGCCGTTCTGCTCACCGGACTCTTCGTCGGCTCGACGATCTTCACGGAGAGCATCACGCGGGCGAAGTATCCGGAATATGCGGCATATCAGAAGCGCACATCCCCAATCGTTCCCTGGATTCCGCGGCGCAGTGCCGCCGAATCCGCCGTTGCCTAGTCTTCGCAAAATCAGTGCGCCGTTTTGTGGTCCGTGCGGTGGTTGTAGCAGCCGCATGGACCACAAAACGGCGCACGGTCGTTGCTTCGCGGCATCGGTCGGACTACCGAGTAACGTTGAAACATGTCCTGCATCCGCTTCAATACACCGGCCCAGCGCCAGGCGATGCGCGACCACCGACCGGTCATGCTCACGGCGCACGAGGTCGCTGCGCAGCATCCGGCTCCCCCGGTATCGGAGAGCAAGATCCGACGCCTTCGGCTGCTCGCCTCCGACGAGAATCCCAAAATCCGCGAGAGCGTCGCGAGCAGCTACCACACCCCTCACGATCTGTTCGAGGTGCTTGCGAGAGATGACGATGAAGGCGTGCGCTGCTGCGTGGCGCGCAACGAGGCAACCCCCTGCGACGTGTTGCGCTCACTTGTCGCCGATCCCTCGGAGTGTGTGCGCGGATTCCTCGCGCTGAACTTCTTCGTACCAGCCGACGCGATGGAGAAGCTAGCCGACGACCCAAGCGATACGGTTCGCGGGCTCGTCGGCTGGAAGCGCTCGCTCGCTGACGCCTGAATCGGCCTAGGCTCGGGAGATGGATTCCGGGTCGAGCGTTCGAGTCGACAGCTGGGTCTGGGCGGTACGGATAGCGAAGACACGCTCGGCGGCGACGACCGCCTGTCGCGCGGGCCACGTCCAGGTGAACGGGGAGCGTGTCAAGGCTGCGCAGCCCGTTCACGTCGGGGACGAGGTGCGGGTGCGCACGGCCGAGACCGAACGCACCCTGCGGGTGGCGCGTCTTATCACAAAGCGGGTGAGTGCGACGGTCGCTGCGGAATGCTTCATCGACCTCGCCCCTCCCGCTCTGCCGCGAGAGGAAGTCGCCGCGACGGTGCGCCGGGACCGCGGCGCCGGGCGCCCCACCAAGCGTGACCGCCGCGACATCGAGCGGCTGCGAGGACACTGAATTCCACCCATGTAAACAGCGTGTGAAGATTCGCGGTTGGCTCGACCGCGCAGCCGGTCAATCCCTAAGATGCGGGAATGACTGATGCGACCGCCACCCTCACCAAGGCACCACTTGTCGAGCCCGGGGGGATCGAAGCGATCCCCGCCGCGAAACGGCACGGCTCGCCCTGGCAGCTCTTCGCTACCTGGACCGCCCCGAATCTCGAGTTCGCGACCATCATCGTCGGCTCCCTCGCGGTAGTCGTTTTTCAACTCAGCTTCTGGACCGCGATGGCGGCACTGGTACTCGGCACGGCGCTAGGTGCGCTGACGCAGGGCATCCTGTCCACCTGGGGTCCGCGTGAGGGGCTCGCCCAGCTCGTCCTCAGCCGCACCGCCTTCGGCAGTCGAGGCAACATCCTTCCTGCCGCGTTGAATACGGTGATGGCCGGGCTCGGATGGTTCGCCGTCAACTCGGTCAGCGGAGCCTTTGCTCTCTCGACGCTGACCGGGATGCCGACCGTTCTCGCCCTTCTCATCATCGTCGTGATCGAGGTGGCGGTGGCGTTCATCGGGCATGATTTGGTGCAGGTATTCGAGCGCTACGCGAGCTACGTGCTCGGCCTCATCTTCGTCGTTGCAGCCGTCACGATCTTCACGCACGCGAATCTCGGTGCCACCCCGAAGGGTGGCGGGCTCGGCTTCGTGGGCTTCACGCTGACCGCTGCCGCCGCATTCGGCTATGCGGCAGGCTGGAATCCCTACGCATCCGACTACAGCAGGTACCTCAGGGCCTCTACGAGCACCAAAACGATAGCCTGGGCCGCCGGCCTCGGAAACTTCATCTCCTGCATCGTGCTGATGGCAGCCGGCGCGGCCGCTGCCACGATCGTTGGATTCAAAATCGACGACCCGACCAATTCGTTCGTGTCGAGCATGCCCGCCGTCATCCGAGATTTCACGCTGATCGCCATCGCGGTCGGCGCGATCGCCGCGAACGCCCTCAATATCTATTCTGGCGCCATGTCGTTCCTCGCCGCCGGCATCAAGATCCCGTTCCGCCTCCGCCGGGCGATCGTCGCCCTGGGGTTTGGCATCATCGGATTCTTCATCGCGTGGAGTGCTCTCGCGGACGCCGGAACGAAGTATGAGAACTTCCTGCTCGTCATCGCCTATTGGATCGCTCCCTGGCTGGGCATCGTGCTCGTCGATCGGCTTCTCCGTCGTGGCACCGAAATCGCGAGCATCGTTCCAGATCATGCGAAATACCGGAATCCCGCCGGCATCGTTTCGCTCGTCGTCGCCGGCGCCATCTCCGTCTGGCTATTCTCCAACCAGACCTTCTACACCGGCGTCGTCGCCAAGGCTGCACCGATCGGCGACCTGACACCGCTGGTCGGTTTCGTGCTCGCCGGGCTGATCTACTGGATCCTCTTCCGAGTGTTCAAGCCGCGCCTCGGCGGCCCGGTCGAAGACACGCCGGCCGTGATCATCGGCGTCGACGCGGCAGACGAGGTCGCGTGACCACGATCTACGCCACCGACGCCGAGAAGCTCGCGGTCGCGGCTGCAGAGGCGGAAAAAGGCGCGGCCGAGGGCGGTATCCCGATCGGCGCGGCCCTCTTCGCCGCTGACGGAACGCTCCTGGGCAGCGGCCACAATCGACGGGTGCAGGACGGCGACGCCGCAATGCACGCGGAGACGAATGCCTTCCACAACGCGGGCAGGCAACGCAGCTACCGGGACACCATCATGGTGACAACGCTCTCCCCGTGCTGGTATTGCTCCGGTCTCGTGCGGCAATTCGGCATCGGGCGCATCGTCGTCGGCGACGACACCAACTTCTTCGGCGGCCAGGACTGGCTGGCGGAGAACGGCGTGGAACTGGCCGTCATCAACGATCCGGATCTCATGGCGATGATGAGTACCTTTATCGCGGACAACGCCGAGCTCTGGAACGAGGACATCGGCGAGGACTAGCGGCGACGCCCGATCATCCCACGCACGAACGCCGCCTGACCGACGTGTTGCAGATCATCGGAGATCACGCTGACGAGGCGTACGGCAAGGGTGACCGGCGGGTTCCACGCACGATCCACGATGCGGTCGAAGTCCTGATCGCCGAGCTCGGACAGATAGCCGACCGTTCGAGCGTGAACGGCGTCGTGATAGTCGGCGAGAAGGTCGGGGCCCAGCCCCCGCACCTCGCCGACCTCGTCGGAGGACTGGCCGTAGCCGGTCGCCTCCGGCGAGAAGGGCAGCGCGAACCTGTCGATCCATCCGTCGGAAGTCCAGAGCTGTTCGCCGCCGATGGCATCGGCAAGGTTATCATCCTGTACGCGCGTGAGGTGCCAGACGAGCCAGGCGATCGAGTTGCCTCCGTCGTCGGGGCGAGCGTCGAGCTGTTCCGGAGCCAGCCCTTCGACAACGCGATGGACGTTGTCCCGGATGCGGTCGAACGCGTCGATGAGGAGGGCGACTGATGCAGACATGCTTCGAACCTACCCTCGCTCTCCGGTCGAACGGTCAGTTGGCGGGGCCCTGCATCAGGGCGACGGTCGCCGAGTGAGCGGCACCCGCGCTGTCTGTCCAGGAGATCGTGACGGAGTCACCGGGCCGGTAGCTCTTGAGCAGGTCGGTGAGCTGTGACGCGGAACCCACCGCCGAGCCGTTCACGGCCGTGATCGTGTCGCCGGCCGTCAACCCCGCGGTCGCCGCGGGTGTTCCCGTGATCACTCCTCCAACCGTTGCCGCGGGCATAGCTCCCCCTGTCGGCCCTCCGATCTCTACGCCGAGGAATCCGGGATAGCCGATAGTGATCGCCGAGGTCGCCTTGCCCGACTCGATCTGGCTTGCGACGCTCAGGGCGTTGCCGATCGGAATCGCGTAGCCGGACACCGGCGAACCGGAGGATGCGGCGGTGTCGATCCCGATCACCTCACCGTCGCTGTCGTACAGTGGGCCGCCCGAATCTCCGGCAACCACGTTCGCGTTGGTCTCGATGAGACCGGTCAGCGCCTCAGAGGCGCTTGAGCCTCCGCTCGATGCGGTGATCGACTGGTTGAGGCCCGTGACCCCTCCAGCCGCCGCGGCGAGCGTGCCGGCGCCGCCCGCATTCCCGACGGCGGTGACGGCATCCGCAACGACGACTGGCGTTGTCGAATCGGTGGTAACGGTGCTGAGGCCCGATGCACCCTCGAGTTGGAGTATCGCGACGTCGCTCGTCGGATCGGTGCCGACGACGTCCGCGACGTAGACCTTGCCCGTCGACATGACAGTGACGCTGATGCTCGTCGCCCCGTCGATCACGTGGTTGTTGGTGAGAATCTCGCCGCTCGATGTCAGAACGATTCCGGTCCCGGCCGCCTGGGCACTCTGGTATTTCAGAACCGTATCGATCGTCACCACACCGACCTGCTGCGCGTTCGTCGCCGTAGCGGTAGAGTTCGCGCTGGACGCACGGCTATTGCCGGGTTGGCCCGGACCGTGCCGTCCCGGAGTGAACGCCGTCCCTCCAGGTACGGTGCCGGACGAAGCGCGGCTGTCGGCGGTGACCACTTGGGCAGCGGTCGCGATGCCTGTCGCCGCGGATGCCAGGAGTAGAGCACCGACCGCGCTCACGATGACGATCGAGCGCTTTCGCCATCTCTTTCTCGGCGGCGACGACGGAATTCCCGTCTGGGGCTCGGATCCGTACTCATCAATCGCTCCGGCAGCTGGCTCGGACTCGTTCGTCTCCATGATCTCTTCCCTTCGAGCGGCGGTTCTGTTGCTCCGGAAACAAGCACAGACCCCGGTGCTATGCGGAAGCTATGCGAACGCAGAACGCTGCCTTCGAAGAGTTTGAGCACTCGCAGGGAGGGGTGAAGCGGGTTGCTCCGCTCCGTGGGCCTCCAGAACGGCGGTGAGTGCACTCCCGAATACCGACAACCCGCCGCTACTCGTCACGCAGGTCGAGCCAGCGCACCTGCTCTTCTGTCAGTGCCACACGCAAGCCCTCCATCGAGGTGCGCGTCTCCTCGATGCTTCGCGGTCCGATGAGGGCGAAAGCGGGAAACTTCTGCGCGAGCACATAGGCGAGCGCGATCGCCGTTGGCGCGACCCCGATTTCGACACCGAGTGAGCGCGCCCGCGCGAGACGCTCGAAATTGTCGTCGCTGTAGTAGCAGCGAACCAGCTCGGTATCCGAGGTGTCGGAGCGGTCGGCGCGCCCGGTGAAGAACCCTCGTGCCTGCGACGACCACGGGAGCAGCGGGGTGAGGGTGTCTTCCAGCCATTTCCTGGATGCCGGATCGGTGACGTGTTCACATCCGGCCCATGGCACATCAAGCGCTCTGGCCAGCCCGAAATGGTTGCTCAGCGCGGCGAAACCCTGTTTGTCGTTCTCACGTGCGTACTCGTTGGCGGCCTCGAAACGTTCGATGGTCCAGTTGGATCCGCCGAATGCACCGATACGGCCCGCCCTGGCGTGCTCGTCGAGCACGTCGACGAATTCGCCCACGGGGATCGCGGGGTTGTCGCGGTGCATCAGGTACAGGTCGACGTGATCGGTCTGCAGGCGGTCGAGGGTCTCAAACAACTGCCTGCTCAGCGACACCGGATCGCAATGCGGCGTGTGCGCACCCTTGCCGACGATCACGACATCGTCCCTGATCCCGCGGTTGGCAACCCACTGCCCGACGAGCCTCTCCATGAGACCGCCCCCATAGACGTATCCCGTGTCGAAGGTGTTTCCGCCGCGCTCGACGAAATCGTCGAACATCGCGGAGGCGTGGGACAGGGTCGTCTGGTTGTCGCACCCGAGAATCAGTCGCGACATCCGCTTGTTAACACCGGCGATCTCGCCATAGGTCATGCCGTTGTCGGCAGTCACTCTCAGCCGATGTCCGCTCGCGGTAGGAACGAACGCGGTCGCCCGTTCGAAGGGATAGACGAGGCCGATCGCATCACGCCACTGATCGAGCACGAGGGCATTGCCCAGACTGTCGGCCCAGGTCATCTGCGGAGCCTGGCCCTGCTGCGCATGGCGTGCCAGGGCGTCCGCCTGCAGGGCATAGGCGTGCGCCCGAGGCACGGCGATAATTTCCACCGCGCTGTCGACGCGGGCGAGTTCGATGAAGGAGCCGTCGACGACGCTGGGAAGCCACGGCTCCGGCAGCGTCAGCCGGCCCGCGGAGCCATAGACGACGATGCGATTCTCCCCCTGGAGACCGACGCCGCTGGTGACGTGCGCGGTGACCCCCGCGCCAAAGCCGAGCGAAGCACTCGCCCATTCGTCCACACCGGTGGACCCGATCGTTCCGGATGCGACGAGCGAGACGGGATCGGCGAAAGCGCGGCCGGCAGCCACACCGGCGATCAGCCGGGCCGCCGAGACCGGATAGCCTCCCACGTCGAGGATGCCGCCGCCTGCCAACTCCGGATTCTTCAGCCTGTGTTCGGCCGGAAGGTCGGCGGAGAACGAGAACGACGCCTCGATGTGCTGGATATCGCCGACCGCGCCGGCGCGTAACAGCTCGACGAACCGCGCGATCTGCGGGTGGAACCGGTACATGAAGCCCTCCGCGAGGTAGACGCCGTTGCGCCGCGCGGCCTCGACGGCGACCATCACACCGGCGTAGTTCACGGCCAGCGGCTTTTCGCTGATGATGTGCTTGCCTGCCTCCGCCGCCGCGATGATGAGCGGAACGTGCTCGGTGTGCGGCGTGGCGATGTAGACGGCGTCTACAGAGGCGTCGGCGAAAAGTTCGGCGTAGGAGCCGTAGGCCATTGGCGCGACGCCTCCTTCCGCGAACTCGTCGGCGAACAATTCGGCGCGGGAGAGGCTGCGGCTCGCGACCGCGACGAGTCGGCCAGTGGCGCTGGTCGCGAGCTGCTCCGCGAATCGATGTGCAATCAATCCCGGGCCGACAATTCCCCAGCGCAGGTGCGTTCGAGTCATAGTTCTGCTCCTCGATTGTGTGGCATCGTCGCCGTTGGCTTCGCTGCCGTGAACGTTCACGGGTCCAGCGTATATCAGTAGGCTCGAAACCGCGGCGCAGTCTCCTTGCCCCGCGGGTGGCGAAGCCCCGATCGGGCTCTCGATATACTTAGTACACAACAACTAACTGTTTGGCTCTCAACGACGAGGCTGGTAATCGGAGGAATCGTGGCTGAAAGAGCTGTACGCGAGCGCACGGGAATGTTCAACAAGGACCATCCGCACTACAAGTGGATCGCGTTGAGCAACACGACGCTTGGCATCCTGATGGCCACCATCAATGGATCCATCGTGCTCATCTCGCTACCCGCGATCTTCACCGGCATCAAGCTGAACCCACTTCAGCCGAGCAACGTCAGCTACCTGCTCTGGATGCTGATGGGATACATCCTGGTGACCGCCGTACTCGTCATGAGTTTTGGCCGGCTCGGAGACATCTATGGTCGCGTTCGCATCTACAACCTCGGTTTCGTGATCTTCACCATCTCGGCCATCGCCCTTGTCTTCGACCCCTTCATCTCCGGCGCCGGCGCGATGTGGCTCATTGGATGGCGCGTGGTGCAGGCGGTCGGAGGCTCGATGCTGTTCGCCAACTCGACCGCCATCCTCACCGATGCGTTTCCCGCGAATCGTCGGGGGTTCGCTATCGGCATCAACCAGATCGCTGCAATCGCCGGAACCTTCCTCGGCCTCATCGTCGGCGGGGTATTGGCTTCGATCGACTGGCACGCGATCTTCATCGTGAGCGTGCCGTTCGGCATCCTCGGCACGATCTGGTCATACAAGTCGCTCCACGAGGTCGGAGCCCGCGGAACCGGCAAAGTCGACTGGCCAGGCAATATCGTCTTCGGGGTCGGCCTGACCGCACTTCTCGCGGGGATCACCTACGGCATTCAGCCCTATGGCACCAGCTCGACCGGGTGGGCGAACCCCTGGGTTCTGGGGGGCATCATCGGCGGGGCGCTCCTCCTGGTGGCCTTCGTCTTCCTCGAGCTTCGGGTCAAGGACCCGATGTTCAACATGCGTCTCTTCGGCATCCGTGCCTTCGCCTGGGGCAACTTCGCCGGACTGCTCGCATCCGTCGGCCGGGGCGGCCTGCAGTTCATGCTCATCATCTGGCTGCAGGGCATCTGGCTTCCCCTGCACGGGTATTCCTACGAGAGCACACCACTTTGGGCCGGGATCTACCTCTTGCCGCTGACGATCGGATTCCTCGTCTCCGGCCCGATCTCGGGAACGCTCTCCGACCGGTTCGGTGCGCGCACCTTCGCCACGGGCGGACTGGCGCTCGTCGCCGTGACCTTCGTTGCGCTTCTCCTCATTCCCGTGAACTTCGACTACTGGATGTTCGCCGTCATCACGTTCCTCAACGGCATTGGGTCGGGCATGTTCGCGGCACCCAACCGAACCGCCATCATGAACAGCGTCCCAGCGAACCAGCGGGGGGCGGCATCCGGAATGACGGGAACGTTCCAGAACGCGGGAAACTCGCTCTCGATCGGGATCTTCTTCTCGCTGATGATTGCGGGGCTCTCCACGACCCTGCCGGCGGCGCTCCACGCCGGTCTCACCGCCCACGGGGTCGGCTCTGCCGTGGCCGACCAGGTCGCCGCGACTCCTCCCGTCGGCAGTCTCTTCGCCGCCTTCCTCGGCTACAACCCGATCGCGTCAATCCTCGGCCCGACGGGCGTGCTCACGTCGCTTTCGCCGGTGAACACCGCGGCGCTCACCGGAAAGACGTTCTTTCCTCAGCTCATTGCCGATCCGTTTCACGCCGGGCTTGTCATCGTGTTCATCGCCGCCGCCGTCATGTCGGTGATCGGCGCTGTCGCATCACTCGCAATGGGCGGGAAATTCGTCCATGTCGACGAGCCCGTGCCGAGCACGGCGGAGGCGCTGAGCGACGTTTGACTATTCCGGCGAACCGGTGATGTTCACCATCCAGCTGACACCGAACCTGTCGATGCACATGCCGAAGCTGTCGCCCCATGGCGCCTGCTCCAGCGGCAGCGCGATGGTGCCGCCATCCGAAAGCTTGTCCCAATAGTCGCGCAGCACGGGCTCTTCGTCGCCGCTGAGGGAGACCGAGTAATTGGTGCCGGGCATGTAGTCCATGGTGTTCGGCGTGTCTGACGCCATGAGTATGAAGCCGTTGTCGGCCTTCAGCACGGAATGCATGACCTTGTCCTGCTCAGCCGCGTCCTCGCTGCCGTGAAGCTCAGCGAAGGTGCTGATCGTCAACTCTCCGCCGAAAACGGACCGGTAGAACTCGATTGCCTGCCTGGCTGTGTCGCGAAAGCTCAGGTAGGGGTTGAGGATCACACTCATGACCAACCTCCTCGTTCGTCGTTATGTGCTCTGATTATGGATCAAAGGCGGCGAACGCACGAGCCCCAGCCATATCGCATCACCGCCGCCCGGCGTATCATCGCTGCCACAGACAAAGCCCGGCTGATGGATCAGTGTTGACCGACCCGCCGGACTAGGAGTATCCCGCCCCATTCGGCGCTGTCGCTTTTCCGCGGGCAGTACTCCCACAGGGATGATCGACTCGCGCGATGAGATTCCCGGCAAATCACCGCGAGGCGTGCCATCCCGCTACATTCGGCCCTTCATATTCCCAAGGAGAAGGTTCATGTTGAAGGAACTGCACACCATATTGCCCGCGGCAGATCTGCAGCGCGCGCGTACCTATTATCACGACAAGCTCAGTCTCGACCCCGACCAGGAGGAGGCAGGGTTGCTGATGTACCACCTCGACTCCGAGTCGGGATTCGAAATCTACGAAACGAGCAACGCGGGCACCGCAAAGAACACCCAGATGGGATGGATGACGGATGATCTCGATTCCGAGATGAATGGGCTGCGCGAACGCGGCGTCGTGTTCGAAGAGTACGACGTGCCCGGCATGAAGACCGTCAACGGCGTCGCGACGATGGGGGGCGTCAAGTCCGCCTGGTTCCGAGACAGCGAAGGCAACTTCATCTGCATCTCGCAACGCATCTAGTTCGCAGGAACCCTCGCAGGGTCTCGCGGGTTCCGAGTCGCGTTGTGCGCCACCCGGAACCCATGAACCTCATTGCCCGGAGTAACCGCATGGGCCGGCCAGAGGTTCGCTCGCTAGGCTGCGCATATGTCCCTCGTGTTGGTCGTCGAAGATGACCCGACTATCGGTGCGGCCCTGGAGTCGGCGCTCGGGGTCGCCGGTCATTCCGTGATCTGGAGTCGAGACGGAGGTGCGGCTCTCGAGAGCGCACGCCTCGCCGCCCCCGATCTGGTGCTTCTGGACCTCGGGCTTCCCGACGTCGACGGCCTGACGATTTGTCGTGAACTGCGGATGCTGCTCAGTACGACCGTGATCGTCGTGTTGACCGCGCGGCACGAGCAGATCGACATCGTCTCCGGCCTTGAATCCGGCGCTGATGACTACCTCACTAAGCCCTTCAGCGTGGTCGAACTCCTTGCCAGGGTGCGAGCGCATCTCCGCCGATCGGGCGCGGAGAATGCTGGCAACGAGGGCGCCTTGGTGCTCGGTTCACTGAATATCGACATTTCAGCGAGGCGCGCGACGATCGGCGGGGTGGAGACTCCGTTGCGGGCTCGAGAGTTCGACCTGCTCGTCCGCCTGTCCCGTCAACCCGGTGTGGCAATCACCCGCGAGGATCTGATGACCGACGTGTGGGACGAAAACTGGTTCGGATCGACCAAGACTCTGGATGTTCACGTCGCATCGCTGCGTCGTCGAATAAGAGAGGTTGCCGAGGTCCTGCCCGCGGTCGACTCGCTCGCGCTGCCGGTGATCACCACTCTGCGCGGGCACGGCTACCGCCTGGAAATCGCTCGACCCACCGCCTAGAGATCACGTATGGATTCGATCGCCGGCCTCTGCGCCGTACGCGCGGACCAGAGCGCTCCGGACAGAATCGCTCCGACCGCGATGACGCCCGTCCCGACGAGATACGGCCATGGCACCGTCAGAGCGGCGGGCGGCGGATCGAATACGCCAGTCAGCACGGAAACGAGCATCTGGGACAGCAGCCACCCGAGCAGCGCACCGGCGATGGTGCCGCCGATGGCCACGGCTGCGGCTTCGACCAATACCAGTCCCCTGAGTTGCCTCCGGTTTGCCCCGAGGACCGTCGCGATCGCGAAGGTTCGTCGACGTTCTGCCAGCCCGAGGGCGAAGAGGAGTCCGCCGGCGCCTGCAGCGATCACCAGTGCGAACGCCAGCTCGACCCTGGTCAGACCTGCGAGATCCACCGAAGTGAGGCTGGATCCGACCGATGATCGTGCCGCCCCTATCGCGGTGACCGTTGCGCTGTTTCCCAGCGATCGGCGGAGTGCGGCGGCGGTGGAGTCCGTGCCCCTGCCTCCCGTGTCCACGAGGAACGAGCTGACGGAGTTATCCCCCGTCTGCTGTGCGATATACGTGGAGTTGGCGATGAAAAAGCTATCCTTGGGGGCGGTGGGGAACTCTTTCGCCACGCCGACATAGTGGAACGAAACTGTCACGAGCGACTGTGTAGTCGCATTCTGAAGTCGGAGCTTGATGAGCTCCCCCGGGTGGAGCTGGAAGTCTTTCACCGTTTCGGCGCTCACCAGGATCGCATCCGGCTGACGCGCGAGCGTCGCCATCAGTTGACTTGCGGTTCCACCCTGAAAGTAGGCATCTTGGAGCAGTGTCGCCTGGGTGACGGTCGAGGCACGCACACCGAATAGGTCCTGAAGATCACTACCGACATAGGCGTACCGGTGCTGGAGCGGCTCAACGGCAGTGACGCCGGGCACGGCGGCGATGGCGGATGACGCAGCTGGCGTGACCTTGGAACCCGGGGGTTCAGCCACGGCGATGTCGGCTCCGTTGGTGAGACGAGCGTCGACCTCCGCCTGATGCTGGTACGTGGAGTTGAAGATCGACGTGGACAGGGCGAACGTCAGGGCGAGAGCGAACATCACTCCGCCTCGCGCCAAGACGGATCTCTGACGTGACATCATCCCTGACGCCGTATGCGCGAGGTTCCCGACGATCGGGCGCATGAGGCGCGACGCACCTTTGCGTCCGGCGCCGAGCGCAGTCTCATAGATGCGCCACACGAAAAGTCCAGATCCGATCCAGAACAGGGCGGGCCCGAAGAATGCCCAGTAGTTCACCTGGATCGACGCGACCCCCTCTGGGGCGAGCACGAGCGTATAGCCGTCCTGGGTGGTGATGACGAAGATGACCGCGGAAAGGACGAGGAGAATGGCGTCGAGCCAGACGGTCATCCACCATGGTTTCCTGTTGCGAGAAAGCTGAGCGCGGGCCTGGCTGATGACGATGCCGCGGAAGTCACGCACCGCAGGAATCACGACGGCGCCGGTCGCGATGACCAGCCCGACTGCGAAGGCGCAGAGCGGCCAGATTATCGCGCTCGCTGTGGAGGTGCCGAACCCGACGGTGCCGAAGGACAGCGCCCCGACAAGGGCCGCGACGCCCACGCCGACCACGCCGCCCACTGTTCCGACCAACAGCGCCTCGACCACCACCAAGCGCCCGATGAGGCGGATGCTTGCACCTCGGGTGCGGAGAAGCGCCTGCTCGCGTCGACGCCGTTCGGCTCCCGAGTTCGCCACGGCGAGGGTGAGTATTCCTGCGAGGACAGCGCCTGGCAGCCCGAGGAACAGGAACAGGACGGTGGCATAGCTCGAGTCGCCCCGCGCGGCACCCAGCGCTGCGCCCAAATTGTCGCCTACGCGCCCGGCTCCGGCGAGTGCCGCTTCGAGATTGTGCGCGGCCGACGTGATGTCGACGTAGGACACGGCGGGGTCCGAGGCCAGCAGGTGTGAGTGGGCGATGTGGATCTGGATGCCAAGCAGCTCCGGATGGGTCGTGGCCAACAGCGACGCCATCCGCTGATATTCGTCGGACGGAATCAGAAGCACGTTGTCCGGAGGCGCAACCGGTTGGGACTGCGCGGGCGCGCCGACCGTTTGGAAAAGAGAGTTGGCCTGAGGAAGATCGATGACGCCGGCCACCCTGACTCCGACCGAGCGGCCGCCGGCGAGATTGATGGTGACGCTGTCCCCCGGGACGACGTGGAGATTGGCCGCAGTCTGCTGAGCTATGAGGGCACCGCTCCGCGATCCTGACAGGAACCGGATCTCCCCGGGGAACGCCGCCGCGTAGCCGGAAGGCAATCCGAGAACGACCGCGGGGCCGGTCGTCTGCGTGGTGCCCTGCGAGGTCGCGGTCAGCCCGCTGCTCTGAGCGAACCCGACCGGAAGGGCTTTCGTGACGCCGGGTGCGGCCTTGCTTGCCGACACCACACTCCCGGCATCCGCGCCCTGCGCCACCTGCACCTGCCAGTCGACGGCAACTCCGGCTGCTGCGCGAGCGGTCATCGACGACTGGGCAACGGAGAGAAACGAGCCGAGACTTGCGAGCACGGCCACCGCGATCGACACCCCCGCCGCCGTCGCGACCAGGCTTGCCGCACGCCGCCTCGCCAGGCCACGGATCCACAATCCGATCATCGTCTAGTGCCTTTCGCGTCGGTCTGCGACCGAGGGACAGAGGGAAGGAGCCTGCCGTCATCCATCTGCCATCGCTCCGGCAGTCGTTCGGCAACGTCAGGATCATGGGTGCTGACGACCAGTGCGGCGCCGAGCCGATCTGCGGCGTCAAACAGCACATCGATGACGTGGCGCCCGGTTTCCCGGTCGAGCTGTCCGGTCGGCTCGTCGGCAATGATCAACCGCGGTCGCGTGGCGAGCACCCGCGCGATGGCGACGCGCTGCGCCTGGCCGCCAGACAGTTCGTCCGGAAGCTTGTTCGCCATCCAACCGAGCTCAAGGTCGTCCAGCGCCTCGATCGCTCGCAGCTCTGCCTCGCTATCCGCGATCCCCCCCAGAACGAGCGGAAACGCGACATTACCGAGTGCGTCGAGCGATGGGATAAGGCTCGGCCCTTGAAACACGACGCCCACCTGGCCGGGAGTGCCTGCCGGATTCGAGCCGAATGCCGGCCACGAGACTCGGCCGCTCGTCGAGGGCACCAGCCCTGCCATCATGTGCAACAGCGTCGATTTTCCCGAGCCCGACGGTCCCATGAGCGCCAGACGTGCGTCGCTGCGGATGAGGCAATCCACCTGGCTGACGGCCACGACGGCGGTCGTACCAGATCCGTACGTGTGCGCGGCCTTGGCGAACTCGACCAGGATTTCGGCACTGGCCGGATGCTTGGTTCCGGGATTCACTGGTGCTCGACCTGCCCGTCGTTGAGGGAGATGACTCGATCGGCGCTGGCGACGACATCCGGGCTGTGGCTGACGAGGAGGATTGCGCATCCGCGGTCGGCGTGGGCCCGAAGAAGGTCGAGGAGGCGCTGCTCGGTTGCGCCGTCGAGCTCACCGGTCGGTTCGTCGGCCAGCAGAACCGCAGGGTCGTTGGCTAGCGCCACCGCGAGCCCCGCGCGTGCCGCCTCCCCTCCCGAGAGTTGCGAGGGAAGGGCCTGTGCCCTCCCGGCGAGACCCACTCTGGCGAGCACTTCCGTGGGTTCTGGTGCACCGGATGTCTCGTTCGGGATCCGCTGCGCAAGCCTCACGTTCTCTTCCACGGTGAGGTGCCCGAAGAGGTTGGAGGACTGGAAGAGAACTCCGACGTGTCGGGCGCGCAGTGCTGCCCGCTCTGATTCTGGACGGTCTGTCATCCGATTTCCGGCGACCCGTACGGTACCCGCCGTCGGTTCGTCCAGCCCCGCGAGGCACGCGAGAAGCGTCGACTTTCCCGACCCGGATGGGCCCGTGACGGCGAGTATCTCGCCGACCTCAACGTGCAGGCTGACTCCCCTCAGGGCGAGCGTCTCTTCTTCTCCCGACCGGAAGAAACGGTAGAGCGAAGTCGCTTCCAGAGCTCTGGCTGCCGCGGCGGTCGTCACTTCGTCAGCCACAGGTACGAGCCGGTCACCTTGGCCCAGGGGTCGACGTTGTCCGAGCCTTTCGGCGACGTGAGAGTCAGCGATACCTGCTGTCCACCCTTCCAGAACAGGTACTCCTCGACCTCGTTTCGCACGACGGAGCCGGTAACCGGATTCACTGGCGAGTCCGACTCGAACGCAATCAGGATCCCGGCCCCACCGGTGCGAGTGAACTCCTTCACGCCGACGAGTGTGAACTTCGGTTCCGACGACGAGAGCGAAGCGACTTCACCCTGTCTGACCGAGGCGACCGTCGGCGCGCTCGACACGGCCTTCTGATCGACCCTGATCGTGTTCAGTTTGTCGGCGAATGAGGTCTTCGAGCCCGCTGAGGTGCGCGCCCAACCCTCGGGAACCTTGACGGAGAATGAACCATCGGGTGCGGCGAACGTGACATATGCCTGATTGTCCGGGATGTCGCCAGACGGGCTCACTTCCGTGGAGTGCGGAGTGGGGGCGGCCTGAGTCACGGAGGCCTGGCCAGAAGCTACCGGACTTTGCGAGCTGCATCCCGCGAGTGAGATCGCGGAAATTACGAGCGCGGCTCCGAAGATCACGGCCGCCTTCGCCTGCGCCGATGTACGCTGTGCTGCCATGAGATCCTCCAGGACGCCGAGATGCGCTTCTTACACGCTAGAAAGTCTCTGGTTAGCGGCAAGGTCGCCGAGGGTAAGCGGAAGGCAAACATCCGCCGTGAATTGGGCCATCCAATGAAGGGTCGCATAAGGCGAGTCGCGATCCTCAGCTCGGGCGTAGCGCTCGTCCTCTTTCTTCTGCCACTGGGGTACGCGGTCATGAACCTCGCGATGGCGGATGCACGGGCAAGCCTCGAAACGGTCGCCCTCCAGGCGGCGTTGGCCATCGACCCGACCTTTTCCGGCTCCGACAAGACGGAGATTCCGACGGCGGTCACGGGGCAACAGCTCGGTCTCTACGGAGCGGGCGGCTCGCTCGTGGTGGGAAGCGGACCGCGAAACGCGGACGAGGCCGTGAGGTCGGCGCTCACGCGCCGTGTCGCTCCCGGCGTCGTCGATGGCTCCATCGTCGCCGTCGTCCCGACGGCTTCCGCGGAGTCCGTCACCGGAGTCGTTCGTGCCGCCCTCCCGTTGTCCACGGTCTGGCAGCGAATCCTGCTCACCTGGCTGGTCATGATAATCGCCGCGGCGGCGGCTCTCGCCATCGGCGTTGCCGTAGCGCGATCGCTCTCGCGCCGAATAGTCGCACCCATGGAAGACCTCGCTCGCGCGTCGCAGGCGCTGGGCGACGGAGATTTTGACGCTAGGACCACCGCGACCGGCCTGGCGGAAATCGACAGAGCCGGCGCCGCGCTCAATGTGACCGCACAACGGCTGAACGACGCGATGGCTCGTGAGCGCCAACTCACCTCGAGCGCTTCACACCAACTGCGGACGCCGCTTACCGGCCTTCGCGCGCTGCTCGAGAATGCACTGACCGACCCACGCGCCGATACGCGTGACGCTCTCCGACGGGGCATCGAGCGAGCGGATGCCCTTGAGAAGACGATCGACGAAATCATCGAGCTCGGTCGTGGCACGATCGAGGGAAGGCCGATCAATGTCGCCGATGAGCTGGACGAAGCCGAACGGCGATGGAAGGGAATCCTCTCAGATCGCGGACGTCGGATCCACGTTGTCGTCGACGCGAGAGAGCCCTTCGCGGTCACGGCAGTGCCCGCACTCCGGCAGGTCGTGGACGTACTGCTCGACAACGCCGTCAGACACGGCGACGGCGATGTCGTGATGAGGGTGCGCGAGGCGCATGGAGCGATTGCGATCGATGTCGAGGATGCCGGGAACGCCATTGCTCCGGGTCTTGACGTGTTCGCTGAGGGTCTCTCCACCGACGGAGGAAGCGGACTGGGGCTCGCACTGGCCAGACGACTCGTCACAGACCACGGTGGCCAGCTTCTCCTGACCTCGCGCACTCCCCGGACACGATTCACGGTGATCCTCATCGCCGCCCCGTCGGAGCAGAACGATTTCTTGGAAGAGTCTTAGGAAACAGCTGATTCGCTGAGTTCACTCGCTCCCGTCCAGGAATCGCTTCGCGCCCGGGCTGATGGATCGGCTGCCGACTACCAGGACTGGATCCCGATGGACTATTTCGAAGCGATCGTCATGGGCGCTATCCAAGGCATCACGGAACTGTTCCCCGTGTCGAGCCTCGGTCATTCGGTACTCATCCCGGCGCTCGTCGGCGGCGCCTGGGCGAAAGACCTCTCCGTCTCTGCACCGGAATCGCCCTACCTCGCGTTCATCGTGGGCCTGCACGTTGCCACGGCACTCGCGCTCCTGGTGTTCTTCCGACGCGACTGGGCACGCATCATTCGGGGATTCTTCTCGTCCATCAAGAACCGTCGCATTCAAACGGCGCCCGAACGCCTGTTCTGGCTTCTGGTGATCGCGACCATTCCCGTCGGCATCACCGGCCTCGTACTCGAGCACACCTTCCGTACCGTGCTGGGGAAACCGATCCCGGCCGCAATCTTTCTCATGATCAACGGAGTCGTCCTTGGCGCCGGAGAGCTGTTGCGGCGGCGAGCGGCGAGGCGGGAACCGGTCACCGCGACGGCGTCGGTCGAGACCGGCGAGCCGGACACGCTCGGTGAGGATGCCGTGCTTGGCACAATCCCGCCGTGGCGCGCCGTCGCGATCGGGGCGGCACAAACCTTCGCCCTCCTGCCGGGAATCAGCCGGTCTGGAATCGCCATGGTCGGGGGGATGGCCGTCGGCCTGAGCCACCGCGAGGCAGCTCGATTCTCGTTCCTGCTCGCCACCCCGGTGATCCTCGCCGCGGGTCTCCTCAAGCTTCCCGACCTTTTCGGCCCGCTCGGGCACGGAATCCAGGGACAGGTACTCGCGGGCAGTGCCGCCGCGTTCGTCGCGGCGCTCGTCGCGGTCGGCTTCCTGGATCGCTACTTCCGCACTCGCACGCTGCTCCCGTTCGCGGTCTACTCGCTGCTCGCCGGCGCCGGTTCACTGCTGTGGCTGACCATTCACGGTTAAGCCCTACCGGGGAGCCAGCGACGCGACGATCTGCTGCGCTCGTGGCCAGAATGCGTCGTAATACGCGGGATCCGAATTCGCCTGCACGCGATGAGCCGCGAGTGAGGGGTCTCTTCACTCTCCTCATTCGTTCGATCGCTCCCGGTCTTCGACGGGCACACGCACCACGAATTCGGCTCCGCCGAGTCCATCTGCCCGATCACGAACGACGAGCGTGCCGTCTGCCGAATGCGCTATTTGGCGGGCGATGGAGAGACCAAGCCCGGTGCCGCCTCCGTGCGTGTAGCGCTCCCGCGAGTCGTCGATCCTGCTGAACCGCGAGAATATGCGTTCCCGATCCTCCTCCGCGATGCCTCGCCCGTCATCCGTCACGACGAGCTCTGCGTCGTTTCCGTGCACCGCGAGTGTGATCGCGATCATGGACTTCGCGTGATCGTGCGCGTTGTCTCCGAGGTTCCTCAGCATCCGCGTCAGATCTCGTGAGGATCCCCGGATTCTCGCCGCGTTCAGAACCGAAACCGCGACGCTTGGGCCTCCCAATTCGCGGAGCCTCTTCGCCTCGGCGAATACGAGCTCGTCCAGGTCGACGCGGGATGGCACCACCATGGGCGTCAACTCCGTGCTGCTGGCGAGAAACAGCAGGTCGTCGATGAGCATCGTCATCCTTCTCACCTGATTTCGCATCGGCGCGAGCTCGTCGGAGACCTCACCGCTGCCGGCCTGCCGCAGGGCGAGGTCCAGCTGTATCTGCAGGGCCGCAAGGGGGCTGCGAAGCTCATGCGATGCATCCCCCACGAACTGTTTCTGCCGAGTAGCGGCCATCTCGATTCGGCTGAGCATGTCGTTCATCGTCTGCGCAAGCAGCGCGATCTCATCGGTCCCGGGCGGAACGGGAACCCGTTGAGAGAGGTCGGATGCGTTTATCGCCGCGGCGCGACGCCTGATGTTCTCGACAGGGCTCAGTGATTGGCGCACCGCGAGCCAGGCGATCGCGGCCACGACGGACACGACGACCGGGAGTCCGACGATGAAGAGCGTTCTGAGCTGGCTGACTGCAGCGTCGACCTGTCCGAGCGATGCGGCGACGTAGATCCAGCCGGGTCCGCTCTTCAGCGTCACCGGCTCCGCGACTATGCGAAACGCCGCTCCGTTATCCAGCGGAGAGCTGGTGATGGTTTTCAGCGTGGTCTGGCGCTTCGATGGCGGATTCGACAGTACGGGATCCTCGCCTGCCACGTTCCCGGTTGACGCGATCACTTTTCCGCTCGCGTCAATCACCTGAACGAGAGACGCATCGGTCGCCGTACCGGAGACAACACCGCCGAGCGTGCCGGCGGAAGCCTGAGCAGAGAGGTCACGAGCGCGTGCCAATTGCGTGCTGTCGAGACCCGCCACCAACAATTGTTGCAGCAGGAGGACGAGGGCCACGCCGGCGACGACGAGCGTCGCGGTGACCACGATCGCGGTGGCCAGGGTGACCCGCGCCCGAATCCCGCTGCGTCGGACCAGAGCCACCGGCCAACGGCTTGCGCTCATGATGCGGGCTCGGATTCGCTCAGCGGGACGTCATCGAGCCGGTAGCCGACGCCTCGAACGGTGACGATGTCATTCGTTCCGAATGGCCGGTCCAGCTTGCGTCTCAGGTATCCGATGTAGACCTCAACCACATTGGAGTCGATATCCAATTCCGCGTTCCACACATGTTCGGCGATCGTGTTCCGACTGACCACGTGCCCCTTGCGGCGCAAGAGAAATTCCGTGAGCGCCAACTCCCGGGCGGTAAGCGAGATCTCCACGTCGCCGCGCCAGCATCGGGCCCGCGAAGGGTCGAGTCGAAGCGTTCCCGATCCAAGGACCGGCTCCCGACTGCTCGGGGCCCGTCTCAGCAGAGCGCGCAGCCGTGCCAGCAGTACAACAAAGGAGAACGGCTTGGTGAGGTAGTCGTCGGCGCCCAGATCGAGGGCATCCGCTTCATCGTATTCGCCGTCTTTCGCCGTGAGCATGAGAATCGGAACGTGTGATCCGGATGCTCGCAATCTCTTGCACACCTCGTACCCGCCGAGCCCCGGCAGCATGATGTCGAGGATCACGATGTCGAATTCGGATTCCTGCGCCATCCAGAGTCCCGTGACGCCGTCAGCCGCCCTCTCCGTGACGAAACTCTCCGCGTCGAGGCCACGCACGACCGCCTCGGCGATCGCGGAATCGTCCTCAACAAGTAAAACTCTCATCGGTGCTCCAGGTTTTGCTGCGTCCGGATGCGACGCCGTCGGACTTGCCCAGTCAAGTCAAGCAGTCCCCGACGGTGCGGATGACGAGAAAGACAACTTCCCAGTCGGGCTTATCGGAGCCTTACTTTCCGATGCAATTCTTCATTCAGTCAACTCGACGAACTGATCTCATGAGGAGAACACAATGAAGAAGACGACGATCGTCGCCACTGCAGCAATCGCCCTGACGCTGACCGGCCTCGGTGCTGGTGCCGCCATGGCAAGCACCACCGCACCGACCCCCAGCCCGAGCGTCTCGGCTCCCGCGACAACCACGGCAACTCCGCCTTCCACGGACACCGAAGTTGCCGACGCGACCGAGACCGCGACGCCGGGGGCACCGGCCACCGAAACGACCGCCCCGAGCGACGGAAACGACGGCGGGCACGCCGACCCCCAGGGTGTGGACGTCAACCACCAGGGCGGAGCCTCCGAGCAGTAGTCGGACCTGAGAAAGGCGACCGCGGCATTGCCGTGGTCGCCTTTCTTACGTAGCCACGGCGACGACAATTGGGCCCTCCAGGGAGGAAACGGACGAATCCCGCGCAAAAGTTTCGTTGAGACTTAACGAAACTTCTGTGAACCGCAGAGCCAACTCTCGCGCCAATTGTGACCAATCTGACGGAAATCTCAGCGACTTGTTCATTGACATCGTTCGTCGTGCCAGCAAGACTGACCTTGCGTGAAGGTATTTCGAACGTCTTACGCGTTTCTCGGTGTGTGAGACTTTCGAAAGTTTTGTTCAACGAAGAATAGACGTGTCGGCAGAGCCGCCGACGAACTGAGAGGAAACCGCTCATGACATCACAGTCCACCGGCGCCGCCTTCACACGGCGCGGATTCATCGGATTAGCGGGCGGGGCGGCAGCGACGACCCTTCTCGCGGCGTGCAGCACCGGGGGCAGTTCCGGCAGCGGCAAGCCGATCAAATTCTGGAATATGCCATGGGGCAGCACCGCGTTCAACGCGGAGGACAAGACCATCACCCTGGCCTACAAGCCCGCAGCCGGGCTAGGACCCGCGACGTACCAGGTGATCCAGTGGGCGAACTTCACGCAGACCTTCTCGTCCGCCGTCGCCTCCAACACGGGTCCCGCCGTCAGTTCTGGCGGTGGGACGCAGGCGTTCCAGTTCGAGGCACAGAACAAGATCGCCTACGCGGACAATCTGCTCAACAGCTGGAAGAAGAACGGGCTGTATGACGACTTCCTCCCGGGCCTGATCGACACCATGAAGGTAAGCAAGGGTTACGCGGCCGTTCCGTACAACCTCGATATGCGGGTCATGTGGTACAACAAATCGCTGATGGCGAAGGCCGGCGCTACGGTGCCGACCGACTGGCAGTCCTACCTCGATGCCGCGGCGGCGCTGAAGAAGATCGGTGTCTACGGCTACGGCACAGCCGCCGGAGCCGGTGCGTTCACAGGAGGTCACATCCTCGTGAGTTGGATGATCAACAACGGTGGCGGCCTGTTCGACGACAAGCAGAACCCGAACTGTGTCACTCCCGCGAACATCGAGGCGATGCAGTTCGTGCTCGAAATGGTGAATAAGGGCTACGTCGACCCGGCAAGTTCGACGTACACGAGCGCCAACGCACAGAGCCAGTGGAAAGCGCAGAAGTTCGGACTCGGCTGGGACACTGCGGGTCTCGGCGAGAACGTCGGCGGCGCCGTCGCCCCCGACCTCGTCGTCGGCAGCCCGCTCACCAGCCCCGCCGGCAAGAAGGGCGCGCTCTACTTCCCGAACAACATCATGATGTACAAGAACACCCCGAGCCAGCAAGGCTCTGAGGCCTTCCTCACGTACTACTTCAAGAACATGACGCCGCTCTGGACCAAGGGCACGGGCATCGGGCTTCCCCCGCTCAAATCGATTACCCAGACCAAGGAGTTCCAGGCAAGCCCCAACAACGTCAAGGTCATCAACGAATGGCAGCCGATCGCTCGCACCTGGGCGGCTCCCGGCGGCAACGCGCTGTTCCTTGGCGTCACTGCCGTCGACGGCACGCCCGCGATGGACACGTTCACCCAGTCGATTCTCGGCGGCAAGGTCGATGCAAAGGCCGCCCTGACGACCCTGGAGCAGTCCATCAAAGCCACCCTGAAGAAGTAACTATGTCGACCAATTCGGTCGCGAGCCGATTGCAACGAGCCAGAACCGGCGTCGGGGCCGGAGGCTCTGGACCGACAAACCCCCACAGGAACAGGTTGTTGAGCGCGCGGGCTTGGACGCTCGTCGCATTCGCCGTGCCCTCGCTCGTGCTGCTTCTGCTGATCAACCTGTATCCGGTCGTCTACGCGGCGATCCAGTCGGTGCGCAACGGGGACCTGATCGATCCCGGCAATTTTGTGGGGTTCGCGAACTACACGAACATCCTCACTCAGCCGAGTTTTTGGAAGGCGGCGCTGTTCACGCTGATCTTCACCGTGACGGGCGTGTTCGGTAGCTGGCTGATCGGACTGGGCCTCGCACTTCTCCTCCGCACCAGAATTCCGGCGGGAGGAGTATTCAAAGTGCTCCTCCTGCTGCCCTGGGTTGTTCCCGTCGTCGTGTCGGCGACATCCTGGAACTGGCTGGTCGCCACTCCGCAAAGCCCGCTCCCCATACTTGCCCAGTCCCTCGGGCTCGGGAATGTGCTGTTCCTCGCCGATCCCGTGCTGGCGCAGGTGACGGTGTGCGTGTTCAAGGTGTGGATCAGCTTCCCGTTCATGATGATGATGATGAGTTCGGCCCTCGCCTCGGTCGACCTGAATGTCTATGAGGCCGCAAAGGTCGACGGCGCGGGGAGCTGGCAGGCCTTCACGCACATCACGATGCCGCTGATTTCGCGATCGACCTACATCAGCTGGATCCTCATGACGATCTTCTGCGTCAACGACTTCCCGACGATCTTCCTCCTCACCGGCGGCGGCCCAGTGAACTCGACGACATCGCTCGTCGTGCTCGCCTATCGCACGGTCTTCCAGAACTTCCAGACCGGCCCGGGCGTCGCGATCGCCTTCGTAATGACACTGGTGCTGGTGGTGATCTCGGTCGTGCTCTACCGCCAGATCAGAAAGGTGAATATCGAATGAGCACCACCGCTGTTCGTACCGGGCTGCTGACCGTCGCATCCACTCCAAAGCGAGCCGAGCTGAATTCCGGGATGCGCGGGCGATGGTGGCGCTTCCTTCTCGTGCTGGTCATAACCGCCGTGGTGCTCGTGCCGATTGGGGCCGTCGTCTTTCTCTCGTTGCAACCTGCACTGGGGAGCACCACGACGTCGGCGATCACGCTCGAGAACTTTGCCAGCGTGTTCTCTCAGACCAGCGTTGGCGCGTGGATGACCAACAGCCTCGTCGTCACCCTGGTCACCGTTCTGATTGCTGTGGTGGTGGCCGCCCCGGCCGGTTATGTTCTCTCGCGAGCCAGGAACCGGCTGGTCTCCGGGTATTCGCTGGTGCTCTTCATCGTGCAGTCCCTCCCCGTCGTGACCGCCGTGATCCCGCTGTTCATCCTGTTCGCCAGCATCGGGCTCGTCGACAATCTGGTCGGGGTGACGATCATTTATGTCGGGTCGACCATGTCGGTTGCGATCTGGATGATGGCCGCATACTACGATTCGATCCCGATAACCCTCGAGGAAGCGGCCTGGATGGATGGCTGCTCGGTGCTCGGTGGTTTCGTGAGAGTGGTGCTGCGCAATTCGCTGCCCGGTCTCCTCTCTACGGCGATCTTCTCGTTCCTACTGGCCTGGAACGACTATCTGATTGCCGTCGTATTCCTGCGCTCGGACGCGAACTACACGCTTCCCGTGGGGCTCGAGACGTTCTTCCAGCAGAACTCCACCAACTGGGGCCTTGTGATGGCCGTCGCCGTCATCATGATGCTCCCACCCGTGATCCTCTTCTCGGTACTCAACAGGTATTTCAGCGTCGGTGGCATCGGAGGCTCGCTTGCCGGACGATGAGCCCACCGCCATCGCTTTTCTCGCTCCGAGCATTCGCGCCGCCGTCGATCGAATCATCCCGGCAGACCAATGGCCGGCCGGCTGGGAAGGCGGGGTCGGGGACTATTTCGCAACCGGCATCCGCGACCTCTCGTGGGCCGAGCCCGCCCTCCTTTCCCTGGGCGCGCGACTCGATGCGATTGCCGTCACGGACGGCGTCGACTCGTTCGCCGAACTCACCGATGCCATGCAGGATGCCGCGCTGGCCGACCTCGAGGCCGATCCAGACAGCGCGGCGGAGTTCGCGGCGTTGCGCAGACTGTGCTGGGAGGGGTTTTACGCATCCTCGGATAATCGCGCACCGGCGGGGCTCGAGATGGTCGGCTTTCGTGCGGTTCCCGAAGGGGTTACGCCGGTCGAACCGGCGCCGATCCCCGGTCTGCGTGCCGCGGGCGTGCGGCGCGATTACGACGCGGTGATCGTGGGCAGCGGTCCGGGTGGTGGCGTCGCCGCCCAGGTGCTCGCCCGGGCGGGCAAGAGCGTGCTTCTCGTGGAGCGGGCGCGACAGCTGCCGAATTCCGCGCTGCGTGGCGACCACCTGCACGGAAAACGCAACGCCGTGTACTGGCCGTCTGCTGGTCCCGGTCCGGGTCATCCGCGAGTCGCCCAGTTGCCCGACGGCGAAGATCGCGTCATCGACGGCACCGGTGATGCCGCACTGTACGGGCTCAACGCCATGGCGTTCGGCGGCGGCACGCGTCTCTGGCAGGGAATGGCCTGGCGGTTCATGCCCGACGATTTCAACATGGCGACCGTGTACGGCAATCCGGATGGCGCGAGCCTCGCGGACTGGCCGATCGACTATGACGACATGGAACCGTACTACACGAGGGCGGAGTGGGAGCTCGGCGTCTCTGGCATCGAGGGTGGCCTCACCAACCGCACGCCGCGCTCCGCCGGCTATCCGATGCCCCCGATGGGATCCGAGCCCGCTCGCGAACTGCTCGCGGGTGCGGCGGAATCGCTCGGATGGGGCTGGGGGCCGATTCCCCTCGCACTCAACAGCGTGCCGCACGACGGGCGGCCCGCGTGTGTGCGCTGCCCGCAATGCGTCGGACACGCCTGCCCGGTGAACGCGAAGAATGGATCGAACAACACCTTCATTCCCAGAGCGGTCGCCACCGGCAACTGCGATGTGATCTACGACGCCGAAGTAATAGAGGTGCGCGACGGACCAGGGCGCGCCGGCGTGACGATCATGGCCGAGGCCTCGACTCGACCCGTCGAGTTGACGGTCGACGCGGCGGTAGTGGTCATTTCTGCGGGGGCGATAGAGACCCCGCGACTGCTCCTCGCAAGTGGCATCGGCAACGATCACCTGGGCCGCCACCTCCACGACCACCGCTTTGTCACGATGCTGAGCACCGTGGATGAACCGGCCAAGCCCTTCATCGGTCCTGGGCACTCGGTCGCCACGCTCGATCACGTGCACGCGAAGACCATTCCGTGGGGCGGCGGCGTCATCGTCGACCTGATGGGTCTGCTGCCCCTGACCTCTGCCTCCGCCCCATCCATGCCCGACGTGCCATCCTGGGGCACCGGACATAAGGAATGGATGCGTGGAGGCCGTAGGAACGTGTTCGGCGTGTTCGGCATGGGACAGGAGATTCCACTCCCCACTTCCCGCGTCTCGCTTGCCGCGGGCGTGCGCGATCGCTGGGGTAAACCCGCCGCCGCCCTCCGCAAGGACGTGCACTGGGCGTCCATCGAGGTCGAGGATGGCATGGCCGTCGCGGGCGCGCAGTGGCTGGCCGCGGCCGGCGGCTTCGACATCCGGCGTCAGCGTGGCACTGCGACGGCGTCGGCCGCGGGCGAACACTCGTGTGGCACGGCACGCATGGGCACATCGGAACGGGATTCGGCCACGGATCCCCACGGTCGCGTGCACGGCACGAGCCGCATCGTCGTGTGCGACTCCTCTCTGCATCCGACGAACGGAAGTGTCAACCCGACCCTGACGATCGTGGCGAACGCCTTCAGGATCGCCGAGCATCTGGTGGACGACTGGCCGGCCTGAATCGGTCGCGTGATACGACTCGTTAGTCGCGCGATCCCGAGACGTACGCGAACGATTCCGCGACCAGCGCGGCCCACCGTTCGGCGCCGAGGGGCGCGGCCGCCAACGGCGCGGTCACCCATTCGCGCATGGTTCGCCTTCCCTGTGTCAACCGCTCCGCGGTGCCGTTGTCGACAAGTTCGAGCACACGATCCGCGGGCACCTTGACGATGAGCCGGTTATCGCTGCCGATGAACGCGAAAATTTTGCCGTTGACCTTCAGGCCTTCGCTCGCGAACATGCGTCCGCGGCTAACCCCGGGATTGCCGAGATAGTCGACAGCCAGCTCATCGAGAAGACGCTGGCTTTCCGCGCTCACGGCCATCGTTCCCCCGTGGAAAGCGGCGCCCAATCGTCGTCGTCCTGGACGCGACCGGTCGCGGCGGCCCGCAACCGAGGCATGAAGTGCTCCCACCCGTTCTGGTGGCCGGCGACACGGGTCTCGGGGAGGCCGGAGTGGACGAGCTCCACCCGCGTTCCGCCCGGTATAGCAACGAGCGTGAAGGCGACCAGAGATCCCCCCGGCGGGAAATGTTCGTTACCGAGGTGACCCCACGACACGACAACGCGCTCCGGGCGCCGAACCTCCACGTATTCGCCGCGGATCGGAAAGCCGGCGACGTTGATCGCGAACGTTCCGCCGGGGGCCGGATCGAGCTCGGCATACTCGCCCATCCAGGCCAGCATCCCCTCGGTGGTCACGAGGAAATCGAACACCACTTCGGCCGGCGCATCGATGTCGATCGATGTAGCGAACTCAGCCATGGATCTCGACTCCCGCCGAGCTCTCGACCGCGCGCTTGAGCGCGGAAAGCCTGTCGGGCCAGAAGATCTCGAGGTACTGCCGCACCTCGCCGAATCCATCCGTTCGGATGGCGAACAGGTGCCTGGTGCCTTCGCGCGCCTCGCTCACGAGACCGGCCGAGCGCAGCACGCGCAGGTGGTGGGAGACGGCCTGTTGCGAGATCGTCAGCTGCTCCGCGATATCGCCGACTGCACGGGGCTCCTCTCCTACCAGGGCCAGGATGCTGCGCCGACTACCGTCGGCGAGAGCCTTGAGCGCCGTATCCAACGACGCTGGCTCAGACGACTGCACGGCGGTGCCACTCATCGGTCCCCTCCCGAGATCACGCTAGCGCTGCGAACCTTCAAGGGAGAATACCACAAGCAATTGCTTGTACATGCAATGGTTTGTACTCTACCGTTTACCCAACAGTCGATAGGAGAGACTTATGGAAATTCCCGACCCGGCCGCAATCACGCGCGGCTACATCCAAGCCGTGAGCGACGGTGATCTGAGGCCGCTGGAGCAGCTGCTCTCGGACGAACTCGTCGCGACCATCGGGGGTGCGTCATTCACCAAGCGGGAGTGGATCGACGCGCTCGAGAGGCTGCTGCCGGTGCTCCTCGGAAACAAGATCCGAGAACTCTTCGTCGATGGCGCGACTACCTGCGTCGTCTACGATTTTGTCAGCGATACTCCCGCGGGATCCGTGACCTGCGTGGAAGTGCTCACCACGCGCGGTGGAGAAATTCGCACCATCGAGCTGATTTTCGACGGACTCGCCTTCGCCCCGGTCGGGCAGGCCATCAAAGATCGGGCAGCCGCGGCGACGACCGGTTGAGAACCGGGCTACAGCTGGCGGGTGGGGTCAGAGGCGGGTACGGTTGCGAACAGCTCAGCTGCGGGCTACGAGGTGGGGAACCCGGAGGTGTCAGTTCTAAGGAGAACACCATGAAGATCGCGTTTCTCGGGCTCGGCCGCATGGGCCGCGAATTGGTCGCCCACATCCTCGACGCCGGCCATGAGGTGACCGTTTGGAACCGCACCGCCTCGGCCGCGAACTCATCCGCTGAGCGCGGTGCCACCGTCGCCGCAACGGCGGCGGATGCCGTCGCCGGCTCCGAACTGGTCATCACGGTGCTTTTCGGACCAGACACCGTGCGCGAGATCGTCATCGACGGAGGACTGCCGTTCGGCGAGCGCGTTGGGTGGGTCGATGTGACGACCGTGTCGCCAGCGGATGCCACGGCATTCGCGGAGTGGGCCGCGAGCCGCGGCATCCTCTATGCGCACTCCCCCGTCATCGGATCCCTCGGGCCCGCTCGCGCCGCCGCGCTTGGGGTGCTTCTCGGGGGTGAGCCGGACGCGGTCGCCCTTGCCCAGCCGATCGTCTCGCTGTGGGCCGATCCTGCCCGCTTGCGTGTCTTCGGATCGGCCGGCCCCGCCGCGACAGCAAAACTCGTTGCCAACCTGGCGGTCGGCGTGACGATGCAGGGTCTGGTCGAGGCCCTGCGGCTCGGGCATTCCGGCGGCATGACCACAGAAGAGGTTCTTGCTGGTCTCGCCGGAACCGCCCTGGGGACCGTCGCCGCGACCAAGGGCGACACGGTCCGAAACGGTACCTTCCACGACACCCAGTTCTCGGCGAACCTGCTCAACAAGGACCTTCGCCTGATGCTGCACACGAGCCAATATCCGCTGCCAGCGGTGGTCGCAGTGTACGAATCGCTCGAGAATGCTCGCCGCGCCGGCCACGGCGAAGACGACTTCGCGGTGATCGCCGCCGACGACAGGGAGTGATGGCCGGGCGTCTCGAGTGCCCGACTGGCAATCGCCAGTAGGCTGCACTCCTGGGAACTGCTGTGCCGCACTCACCGCGCCCGATTGGTTCCCGACCGCGGAAAGGCGAGACACGTGAATCAGTTCGGGTCGACACCGCTCGCCGGTCAGGTCGCGATCGTCACGGGTGCGGGAGCCGCGAACGGGATCGGTTTTGCGAGCGCGCGTTTGCTCGGTGCGCTCGGCGCGTCGGTCGTGCTGTCCGGGTTGAGCGATCGGGTCCTCGAGCGCAGCGCCGAACTCATTTCCGAGGGTAGCCAGAGCATCGCGAGGGCCGGCGATTTGACGATTCCTGCGGAGGCAGACGCGCTGGTCGACCTCGCTCATTCCACCTTCGGGCGCATCGACATCCTGGTCAACAACGCAGGAATGACCTCCGCCCAGAACCCATCGGCCTCGGCGGCCATCACCGACATCACCGACCAGCAGTGGACGTCGGCGCTCGAGCTGAATCTGAACAGCGTGCTGTTTGTGACTCGAGCCTGTTCGGCCGTCATGGTCGACCAGCATTACGGGAGAATCGTCACCGTGTCGTCGGTATCGGGGCCGGTCGCCGCCTACGCTGCCGATGTGGGCTACCATGCCGCAAAGGCCGCACTGGTTGGTCTGACGCGGTCCATCGCGCTGGATCTGGCGCCACACGGCATCACGGCCAACGCCGTCGCGCCCGGGTGGATCGAGACGGATTCCGCCACCCAGGAAGAGATCGAATACGGTCGTCGCACCCCGGTCGGGCGATCGGGCACTGCTGCCGAAGTCGCGAGTGCGATCGTTTACCTCGCTAGTCCGGAATCCTCGTACCTGACCGGTCAGGTCATCGTCATCGACGGGGGAAACACGATTCAGGAGATGCGCGCCTAACACGCGACACGGCTCGTACGGCCTGAAACGCGTATGCCCGGCCGGCTGCCCCGCGCTCCGCCGCTCCGGGCGCGCCAGCGGCGTCGGTGAAGAAGTTTCGCGAATCGGCGTCATAGTTCGCACGCTTGCGGGTCGCTCTAGCTAGGAAGCTCTGCACTAGCGGCCAGATGAACCGTTTGGTCAGGATCAAGGAGGATCAATGACGTTCCGAAAACTCACGGGTACCCACGCCGGACGAATCGTGCTTGCCGCGGTCCCGGTGGCAGTCGTCTCCACTCTGCTGATGGCGGGTGTGGCCAACGGCGCCGTTCCCGTCTCGTTTGCGGTCTCCGGCAGCCAGTTCCAGATCAGTGCTTCCCAGCTCGAGGGGACCGGGTTCTCGCAATACGCGGGCGTCACCGCCGACACCGCCGGCAAGCAGCATCAGGTCGCCATCGCCAACATCAACTCCGCGAGCCTGGCGGATCTGTGCCAGTCCGTTGTCACGGACACTCCGCTCGGCAAAGTCGGTCTCCTCATCACCGCGGGCGGCGCTGGCAAGCCCGCGACCGCGACGGACCTCCAGATCGGAATGACCGACCTCAAGGGAGACTCCACATTCGGCAAGTTTCGCATCGGCGTCGACGCCTCGACGGTGAATACCAGCGCCAAGGGCACTGCCGGCGACTTCGCCCAGGACGCGGACACGATCAAGATCGCCGGTTTGCAGCAGACGGCGTGGTCAACCCAGGCCTCGGTGTTCACTCTCAACGGCATGCACGTGCAGCTCACCGACGGATCGAAGGGGTGCTTCTGATGCAGAGTCACAGGAAAGTGGACGGGATGAGGAACTCGCGCTGGTCCGCGTTCACGGGTTGGCGACGGAGCCGGCCGTTCGTCGGAGGCGCACTCACCGTGCTCGCGGGGGTGGAGATGTTCTTCTCCGGGCAGGTCGATATCGGTAATATCCACGTCCAGCTCGGCATCGAGGGCCTGCAGGCGACGGTCATTCCTGTGATGCTCGCGCTTCTTGGCGTGCTCGCCGTGACCATGCCGGTTCACCGAGTCTTCTATGGGATCATCTCGCTCGTCGTGTCGGTGTATTCCCTCATCGGCGACAATCTCGGCGGGTTCTTCATCGGCACGGTCTTCGGCACTGTCGGCGGCGTCCTCGTGGTCTCGTGGATGCCGAAAACATCCGAATCGGTTGCTCAGGGCGCCCCGGAGGAGGCCGATGCTCGCTCCCATGAGTCCCGGGCGGAGTTGCTCCCTTTAGCTCGACGCCGGTCGTGACCGGCGCCGTTTCCCTGGGCGGGTCCGCGCATTCCGGCCCTCGGCGACGACGTCCTTCCGGCACACCCGGCAAGGCCGCGATCGTCATCTGCCTCTGTCTCGCGCTGGGCGCGATCGGAGCGGCCCGAGTACCTTCGGCCCGTTCATCCGGCCTCTGCATCCCGCTTCTGACGCCGTGTGCAACGGGCCAGCCGACTCCGTCCAGCGCGCCGACGCCTCCCGCGCCGGTAAGGCTGCCCGGCGGTGGATCCGTACCGGGCATCGGCTCGACGCCCGGCCCGAGCTCCGCGCCGGTGGTCGCCCTGCCTGATCCGAGCGCGCCCACATTCACGCTGCCGGCCGCGCAACTCGGGGGCTCCTCGATTTCCATCGTCGGATCCCACTCCATCAGTGTCGTGACGGTACCGCTCGCCGACGGCACCAGAACCCCCGTGCTGAAACTCATGGCCGACGACGTCGCCGTCACCGACTTCCTCCTCGACGTTCGCAAGGCGACCGGGCCCTCTCTGGTGTCGAATGCCGGCCGGATGGAGCTGCGCGGCAACGTGCAGGTCTATCTCGACTCGCTCACCGCGACGCTGCCGGACGGCACGGGCGCCACCTTCGGCGCGGCGACGCCGCCTCCGGGAAACGAACTGCCGTCGACTCTCCTGAGGGTAACCCTCGGGCTGGTCGGGGTCACGGCGAACTCGATCACGCTGATTCCATCGCATCAGGCACTGAAATGAGGCGCACGATCACACCTGACGTTCGCAGGCTTGCCGCCCCCGAACGTCGGTGAGTTTTCCGCAGGTGCGTGTACCTATGGGAATGGCTGTGGCCACCCTGTTTCGATCGCGTCGAATACTCAGAGGCCGCCCAGGGCCATAGTTTTCTCAGGTCGGGTTCGCGGGCCCCGACGGCAGTACAGTCGCGCTCGCCTCAGCCTTCTGCGCCGTTGTTCTGGCTGAATCGCAGTATCCGGAAGGAAGCCCTGTTGTCATCCCAGAATGCGAACAGACGTCGTTGGAGCACCACGGCGATCGCGGGCCTCGCGCTTGCGGTCGGCTTAAGCGGGGCCGCCCCGGTTGCGGCAGCCCCGATCGTTCCCCTGATAATGCCGAGCGCACCCGCAGCAAAAATCACCGCGAACAAACCCGCATCGACGGGTGGCGTCGACCCCTGGGTGCTCGTAGACATCGGACTGGTGCTCCTCGCTATCGGCGCAGTCGGCCTGGCGATCTCGACGCGTAATGGGCCAAGGTCCGGAAGGTAGTGGGAAGAGGGAACGTCGTCCGCCTATCCGGTCGGCGGTCCCTCTTTTCGTTGCATCCGCTCGAACAGCGCGGCACGGGAGCGAACGTGCGCCTTCTTGAGCGCGTTCGCGACATGATTCTCGACCGTCCGAACGCTGATCTCCAGACGCTGTGCAATCTGGAGGTTGCTGAGTCCCCCGACGAGAAGCGCTATCTCCCTCTCGCGCGAGGTCAATCGAAGGGTCGGGCTCTCGCGACGCTGCTTACGTGCGAATCCCCCCGCTTCCGGATGCTCGAGCATGAATGCGGACGCCGCCAGTTCCAGCGTGCGAGCAGCAGCCAGGTCACCCCGGAGGGCGTGGCGCGCTATCGCACCTCGGACCAGTAGTCCCAACTGGTAGACATCATTGTCGAGCTCGTAGACGGCGAGGAGCTCCTCGGTTGCGCGATGGTCGGATGCCACGAGCGTCGCCGCAATTTGTAGGAGTCGTTGGTGCGCCGTCACGCCGAGGGTCGCCAGGAGTGAGCGCAGCCGCTCGAGCAGTTCGCGCCCCGGAAGCATGCACAGGCCGAACTGGGCGACGAAGACCGCCTCGATGAGGTATCCGCGCTCGACGTGCTGGTCGACGAGGCGCAGGATCTGCTCGTCGAAGTCGTCTGGCCGCTCGCCGTATTCGGAGACGATTTGGTAGACCCGATTTCCCATTCCCGGGAGGGCCCCGATTCCGGGTGACTCCGGGTGGAGAGTCGCTACGAGCCCGGCGGTGAGGGCGGTTTCCTCGCCCACAGCGCCGAACAGTCCGGCGAGCCGCTGCATTGCCTCGTACAGCGTGTCGACGAGAAACCCCGGACGACCGAGTGCGAGCAATCCTCCCATCACCTGTTCTGCCTCACTGCGATGCCCCAGATACAACAGGCCCAACGATGCGACATAGGTGTTGCTGTAGAGCCCGACCAGGTCGAAGTTCGCGCGGGCGAGCGCCCTCTGCTCAAGCGCGAATGTGAGGGATTCGTCGAGCCTGCCTGTGCAGAAGAGCGCGAGCCCACGAAGAAACGGCCGCGCCTGCGCCGCAAAATGGGAATCGCCCAGGGAATCGATTGTCTCCAACGCTGCGAGCGGGTCGCCGCCGTAGATCTGTAGCGCGCTCCGCACGGCAGCGACGATTCCGGAATTCGGGTGCCAACCGGGACCACCGGAGAGCATCTCCTCGGCGTTCGTCGGTATGCGGTCGTAAGTGGCGCCGAGGAACAGTGCATAGGCTCGCGCATCAGGTGCCCAATCAGGATATTCGTCACCGAAGTTCGTGAGGACGGTCGTCGCGCCTACGACGTCGTCGGCTGACGAAATGAGCCAGTGCGCCCGCGCAATCGCGATCGTGAGAAGCTCGATCGAACCGGATGATTCCGGATGCTCCGTCTCGGCGAGCACCTGCGGGATGCGCACGGAGTCGAGCGGGCCACCCCAGAAGTCATTCAGGAATGCCACGGCGTTGGACACGGTTTTCTCCCGCTGCCAGCGCTCGTAGTGAAGCACCACCTGGCGTTGGAAGCCCTCTTGGAAGTAACGCGCCGTCGCCGCCGCCTCGGAGGGTGTCTCCGCTTGAATGGCTCGCACGGCGTCAGCCACCGTCGAGAGCCGCGCCCTCCTGGGAAACAACTCATGCTGGGGAATGTCGAGCGCGCGCATGATTCGTTCTTCCAGCCTCCTGTGAGTTCCGAGCAGATGTTGGCTGTGGAAGTAGTCCGAGAAGAGCGGCGGATCGACCGCCGCCCATAGTCCCGATGCCTCCTCGCCGAACGTGGAGACAAGTCCGACGCGCTCGAATTTTTGGAAGACGTCGGCGTCGATGACTCTCCAGAGCCGCTCGACCCGTTGAACGCCGAGGATCGTCATGACGTGCAGCGCGTCGAGTTCCTCCGGATCGAGCCTGCTCAGCAGACTCTCGACCACCCCACGCAAATGTTCATTCCACAGGTTCGGACCGGTCATCCGCCACCGGTCGCCCGCACGCTCGAGCCCGCCGTCGAATGCAGCGCTCTCCGCGATCATCACGGCGAGGCGGGGATTGCCTCCGGACTTCGTGAGGATTCGAGCGATCGCGCTCTCCTCAGCCGGTGCGCCGAGCGTTCGGGTCACCAATGCGTCGATCTGGTTGTAGTCGAACGGCTTGAGTGAGACTCGGGCCTCCGGCCACCTGGGTTCCATCAACAGCGGGTTCGAGGAACCCAGAACGCCATTGTCCATGGTTGCGACCAGCGGGATCAGCAGACGCCTTTGCACGATGTCGACGACCGAGAGCGACTCCGTGTCGAACATGTCGATGTCATCGATGACGAATACGCATGAGCCGATGCCGGCCAACTGCTCGGCGATGACGTCGGCGACGCGCAGGAGTCCATGACCCTGCTGTCTGGGTCCGAGTCCGAGCATCTTGAGTCCCGAGAACGGTGCCTTGCCGAGCGCGGGTGAGCCGAACATCGCGAAGACCGTCACCCCGGTTGCCTCGAGCTCCGCAATGACCCGCCGCGCGACCGTCGAGCGCCCGCTGCCCCATTTACCTACGATCCGTACGCTGACGCGTCGCCGCACGAAGTCAACCGTCTGTCGCGTCTCCCGTTCGAACAACGCCCTCAACCTCTCCGAGTGTGTCTGGATGTCGTCCGACACGGCTCGACGCCAACGTCGATCGACGCCACCTCCCGCTATCTGTAGCGCCCATCACGCGGTCTCGTCAATTCATCGGCCCCGGGGCGAGGACTCGTTCCCGGATTACCCGAGGGATCCGGGGCCGGCTCGATGGCGCGGAAGACCCACGGGAATCCGCTCAACGCGCCTCGTCATGTAACCCGCTTGCCCGAGCCTCGTTGACACTCGAGCAGGAACCACACTGACAGTGTGCAGCCCGATTAGGTACCGCGGACATCCAATACAGGTGCTCCACAGGCGCATAGGCGAGCAGATACCTAGTAGCCGGCGAGACCCTGAAGCGCCACTACTGCTTCGCGCCGCCATCGACGATCGACGGCTGCGACGGCGCTCCGGGCGTAGCGTCCGGAGCGGGTTGGGATGACTGGTCGGTAGTCGGTTCCGGTGCGGGGGCGACACTATCACTTGGATTTGCTACCGCGGGTTCAGGTGAATTGCGGCTCACACCGTTCGAATTGGTGCCAACCGAGTGGTCTTCGGGTTGTGCCCTCAAAGGCGCGACGGGAGTCGCCGAAGGCGTACCTCTCGAAGGCGAACCCGCGGGCTGCCGGGTGGACGTCGGCTTGGGCACGGGCGCAGGCGGAGGGCTGACGCGGAACGGCGTGAAGCGGTTGATGATGGTGGTCGCGAAGTCTCTGATCGGCGGCACAGCGGCTGCCGTGCCCGCACCGAGGGTGAGTGCGACGAGAACTCCGAGGGTCATCAGACCAGCGCGATGCCGGCGAGCCCATCGACGATTGTGCAAGTCGTCCGGTCCAGAGCCAAGCAGTTTGGCGAGTTCGCCAGTGGGCGTTGGCGGCTTGCTGACAGAAAGTCCTCGCATTTCGCGCAAAGCCCACTGGAGGTCTGAGTCGGCGGGGAGGCCGGCTTCCGCGAGGATGCGGTCTATCGCCGCATGCGAGTTGTTGCCCTCGGCGTCCTTCATATCGAGTTACGCCTCGACTTGGCGAGGTCGCGAAGCGACTCGAGTGCCCTCTTCTGCAACTGCTTGGTCGCGCCGACAGAACGGCCCATGATGCTCGCAACTTCGTCGACGGGCAATTCGGCGACGATTCGAAGCAGGAGAACCTCTCGGTGATTGATGTTGAGCTCGCCCATGAGGACTAATACATCGCTGTGTTTCAGGCTATTGAGGGCCACAGATTCCGCCGAGGGCGACGTGCGAAAGTCGTGGTCAGGGTCGTATTCTGCCTCAGCTGGTTTCCTGCTCGAGCGCCGAAGGTGGTCGACCACACGCGCGTGGGCGATTGAGAACGTCAGCGTGCGCAATGAGGCTTCACCTCCTTCAAGACCCGCCAATCGACTAAACACTGAGAGCAACACTTCCTGCATTACTGCTTCGGGATCATCAACGTTCTTGCCTCTGAGGTATCCGAGGGTAGACGGGGCCAAATGGTGGTACAGCGTTCGAAGCGCCCCACGATCTCCGTGTTGCGCCGAACGAAGAGTCTCCTCCGGTAGGTGCTTCCCCATTCACCGTTCCTCGTTTGGGCCGACGCCCGACACTATCCGACTGTCTGGCAGAATCGAAGGAATTCAGTCGCTACTGGCCGTCCCCGCTGCCACCGTTTTGGTCACCCGGTGCGTGAGGAATATCCGGGTTGGGCACGGATGGGGAATCGGTACCGGCGGCGTCCTGGTTCCCCGCGGTGTCCCCTACCTGACCGTTATCGTCATTTCCCGCCTGCTCTTGGATGTCTGCGCCAGCCGGGCCATGCTCGATGGTGTCGACCTGGTCCCTGGGCCCGGGCGATGGCTCGACTCCCTGCGGCGTCGGGGCGGGTGTTGATGGGGAAGTTGTCGTCGGAGTCGGCGTCGGCGTCAGCGCGGTGGGGCTCGGCGTCGACACCGCCGACTCGAAAGTGAACCCCTGCGCACTCGCCGCCGCGACTCCGCCGAGACCGGCGACCACGATCACCCCGCCGACCGCCACGAGCCAAGCTCCGCCGGTGGTCAAATGCGTGCCGATGTGCCTGAACTTCTTCATGATTACTGGTCCTCATGGTCGGAGCTGGATGGAACCGGGTGCCGCGAAATACCGCGTCCCAACTGAGTAATCGCCGTGGAGTATGCAAAAGGTACGCGGCGCCGCGAAATTGGTCCGTCGAATCCGTTGAAACGACGCGAACAGGCTCCACATCGCGCGCATGTCTTGTCGATTTAGCAGAGCTCGTACCTTTTTCGGGCCCCTATCGATTACCCAGTTGACCGTGTTCCGAACTGACCTGAACCTCAGCCAGTCGGGGATGGCGTCATTTCGGGGGGAATTGACATGAGTACTACCTATCAATCGCACCGGTCGTTGGAAGAGTGGCCCACGGCCACCGCGATGCCTGTGGAGGAGGGCATCTTTCGGTGGCAGCTTTCACGCACAAGCGAGCCGGCACGCGCGCGAACCACGGCGGCGTCCGCTCCGGGAGTGCAGAAGACGAGTTCGCTCTATTGGACGATAGTGATTCTGTGGCTTCTGCTCATTGGTGCTTTCACCTCGGCAAGCGTGACCACGCTTGCGCACGCGATCTCTCATGCCGAACCCCCCGCAGTGATTGCGCTGCTTGTGGTCAACGGGATTTTCATCTCCTATTTCTGGCTGAACGGCGTCAAGGACCTCGTCTACGTGTTCTATTACTACGCACGTCGGCGATCCCTCGGTGGCGGCGCGGCGATGGTCCCCCGTCGGGCGGACGACGCGACACCCCCCGTGTTGTTGCTGTATTGCACCGCGAACGACTTTTCCGAGGACAGCCTCCTCCGCAGCATCCAACAGGATTACTCGAACGCGAGACTGGTAATTCTGGATGACTCGTCCGACGCCGACATGAAGGCGCGCGTCGACGCCTTCGCTTCGATCCACGGTGCGCAGGTTATCCGGCGACCCGACCGGATTGGATTCAAGGCTGGCAACCTGAACAACTACCTCGCGGGCCGTTCGGACTACGAATATTTCGTCTTGCTCGACAGCGACGAAATCATCCCGCCGAACTTCATCGACCGCGCGTTGGACTACTTCGCGGCCACCGACCAGATTGGCATAGTGCAGGCCAACCATCAGGCATCCCGAAATCGGACCCGCTTCATGAAGCTCTTCGCCCGCGGAGTGGATTCCCACTGGCCGACCTACCAGGCTGTCAAACAGGCCGCGGGTTTCATGTCGCTGCTCGGTCACGGGGCCATGGTCAGCCGAAAATGCTATGAAGCTGCCGGAGGCTTCCCCCATGTCGTCGCCGAGGACCTCTGCTTCAGTATCGAGGCCCGCACAGCGGGGCTCTTTACGGCTTTTGCTGAAGACATCACGTGCGAGGAGGAGTATCCGGTTGACTATCTCGCGTTCAAGAAGCGCCATTCCAAATGGACGCAGGGCAACCTGGAGTTCATCCGCGCATACACGCGCAAGATCGCCCGCTCGAACATGACGTGGTTCGAGAAGCTGGACATCGTGCTATTTACCTACAACCTGCCCCTCACCGCGTTTTTCGCTCTGTACATCGTGTTGAACGTGGTCGCATTCCCGGTGCTTGGATACGAGCCCCACTATCCAACGTGGCTGCTCATCCCGACCCTGACGTTCCTGCTGAGCCCGATGCTGAACGACATCGTTTACCACTGGCGTCGCATTTCACCGGCGACTCTCGCGTGGTACCTCGTGAACACGTTCGTACTATACGGCTCGATGTTCTTTGTCAGTCTGCACGCGTCCATCCGGGGCATGCTCGGCGTCAAAGCGGTATTCATCATCACGCCCAAAGAGACACAATCCGTTCACCTGGGCACTGCCATTGCCCATAACCGGCGAGAGATCGCATTTGCTGCCGTTCTCGTCGCGATCGCGATCGCGACAACACACTCCCCCCTGCCGGTGATCATGATCGCCGTACCCAGTTTTCTCAGCATCTATCTCACTCTCATGACCGCCACCCGAAAGCCGATCGCTCGGCATAACCTAGGGGCAGTCACATTCGTGACCTGGGAGGAATTGGTGAGCGCGGGCCGTTGATGGCAAGCGATGAGAGGTCCGGCGGTCAGCTCGGCCAGACCGCCGTCAACCCGCCGTCGACGGTCAGCTTCTGGCCCGTGACGTACCGCGCGGCATCCGAAAGCAAGAAACCGATCACGTCGGCGACGTCGGACGGCTGCCCGACGCGCCCCAGCGGAATGGTGGGTGCAGAACGAGCGAGCCCGTCTGGACCGCCGGAGTTCACCCGGTCCAGCGACTGCGGCGACTCAATCACTCCCGGCAGCACCGCGTTTATCCGAATGCCGCGGAACGCCAGTTCGAGCGCGGCGCTCCTGACGAAGCCGATCAAGCCGGCTTTTGCGGCCGAATATGGTGTGTGTCCTTTCCAACCGACGGCCGCTCCCGCGATGCTCGACACGACCACGAGCGCTCCTCCCTCGGGAAGGGCGGGTGCCACCGCACGCACGGTCCGCATGACCCCGGTCAGGTCGATGTCGATGATGCGATTCCAGTCGTCGTCGCTGAGAACGTCCAGTGGTGCGAGCCTCAGCACGCCGGCGTTGGCGACCGCGCCGTCCAGCCGCCCGAAACGCGCGAGTGTCGCATCCACTGCCTTCTCAAGCTCAACGCCGTCTCGCACGTTCGCGGCGACCGCGAACGCCTTACCGCCGGCATCGACGATCTCGGCGACGACCTCTTCCGCGTCGTGGCTGTCACCCTCGAAGGTTCCGACCGCCACCCCGTAGCCTGCGGATGCCGCGCGCACCGCCGTCGCGCGACCAATCCCGCTTGCCGCGCCAGTCACGAGCAGAGCTCGCTCGATCACAGCATCACGTCGCCGCTGTTCGGCCCCAGCGTCTGCCCGGTGTAGATATTGCCGCCGGGAATGCTCGCAAGCAGCACCGCGGTCGGCGCGACCTCGTAGGGCTCGCCGGAACGCTTCAGTGGCAGCCCCGCGAAGAGCGAGGTCGTCCACTCAGCGGAAAGGGTGCCGCCCAAGGGCGTGTTGATCGGCCCTGGAGCGATGCAGTTCGCGGTGATCCCCGTTCCACCGACCTCGCGGGCGAGTGATCGAGTGAATCCGATCACTCCCGCCTTCGCCGCCGCGTAGTGGGCGAGCCCGGCTCCCCCGCGCTGCCCCACCTGGGACGCGATGTTGATGATGCGCCCAAACCCGGCCTCCAGCATCGGCGGCAGCGCGACCCGAGAACACAAGAACACGCTCCGCAGGTTGATGGAGATCATTTCATCGAACAGGGCGGTCGACATGTCGACGATGTGAGATTCGGTCAGAATGCCTGCGTTGTTGACGAGCACGTCGATGAACCCCAGCGCCTCGCGAGCGTCGGCGAACATCCGTTCGACGTCCGCCTCGTTGGACACGTCCGCGTGCAGCGCGACAACGTCGTTGCCGAAAGCCGCGCACTGGTCTCGGATCTCATCGAGCGCGGAACCTGCGGCACGGTCGACAAGGCACAATCGCGCTCCCGCCTCGGCGAAGGCGAGGGCGATCGCCGCACCGATGCCGCTGGCAGCTCCGGTTACCAGCGCCGTACGTTCGGCCAAAATGCCGGTGCCATTCACGACGGCCACTCCTATTGCTCGATTCCGAATATGCGGGCGCTGTTACCGCCAAGGATCAACTCGCGTTCGATATCGCTGAAGTGCGCGAGGTCGACGCGTTTGCGTTCATAGGCCATCTCGAACATGGGCGCGGCGCTAGCAAAAATCAGCCGCTCCGCACCGAATGTCGCGACCACCCGTTCGAGAAAGTCCTCGCGGTAGATACCACTCGTCTGAACGTGCACGTTCGGATTCAACAGCGCGAGCTCCGCGTCGAACTGGCCGAGCCCAGAGATATTGAACTGCCCGCCGTTCGTCAGCACGAACGCGTTGTCTGGTGTCCACTCGGCCGCATGGCCCAACTGCAGTCCCTCGGCGAACAGGTGGAATCCGGCGGACACGGTCACCGGAATACCCAACTCGGCGGCGCACTCGACGATGGGTCGAACCCGGATGTCGTTGATGCGAAAGTGCTCTTCGGACGGGTGTAGAAATAGCCCCCGCGCGCCGGCCCGGACGGCCCGCTTCAGTTCGACCACTGCCGCCCGTCCATCCCATGGATCGACGCGAGCGAGCGGAATCAGTCGCCCGGCCGACTCATCGGCCGCCGCGATCACCGCGTCGTTGACCGGCCCGAAATCGGCGCCGGCCGGATGAACGGGAACGGCAATAGCGATGTCGGTACCGACGCCGTCCATCCCGGTAATCGCCGACGCGGCATCCAGCTCATAGCCAAAGTGTGAGATGCCCAAGTAGACCAGACCATCGACGATCATGCCGCGAGTCCAAGCAAGGCTTCGGCATTGCCGCCCATCACCAGCGCAGCAGCCGTCTCCCCCAGCGCGGCGATGACCACTTTTTGTCGCTCCAGCGATGGTGAGCTGACCGGGCCATCGCTACCGAAGATGACACGCTCGGCGCCGATGCGCTCGACCGCTGTCCTGATTTTTTCCGGGTACGGCATCGCCGACGTCTCGAGAACGATGTTGGGATACCGCTCCGCGACCTCGAGTGCCTCGTCCACGTGGAAGTAACCGCCCATGTGACCAAGGATGATGATCGAGTCTGGGCAGGCCACAGCCGTTTTGGCGATCGACAACGGAGTGGTCATCGGTTCGTCGCCGCAGTGAAACAGCGTTGGAACACCCAGTTCTCCCGCCATTCGCACCAGCTCGATCGTCGGCGGCGCGCCGGGATGCTGCAGCGTCGAGACCGGATGCAGTTTCAATCCCTTGAAGCCGAGGTCCGTTGTTGCCTGCCGCAGCAGGTCCTTCGACATCTCAAGATAAGCCGGATTCAACCGGATGAACCCGTAGAGCCTGTCCGGATGACTCGCGCAGGCGTCGGCGATGAGCTCGAGACCAGTGGGATTCAAACCGGGCAGGTCAGTGAGTGTCATCACCGCCGCCCGATCGACACCGGCGGCATCCATGGCACGGATACAGTCGTCGGCCGACATCTTCCATCCGAGCGATGCGACCTCTTCGATATGCATATGCATGTCGATGATCATCTAGTTTCCTCCGTCATTTATGGCATCATTCCTGTGGTTCGGCGAGGACGAGCGACAGCTCGTTCAGCGTCTGCTCGACCCAGGCGAGGTCTACCGGCCTTCCGCCGAGTACCACCCCGACCGGCCGACGCACGATTTCCAGATCGGTCCTCGGATCCCCGTCGACGATGAGAAGGTCGGCTCTGGCGCCGGTCTCGATAACCCCGACCGCAGCGTCCTCGCCGACCCGGCGCACCAGGCGCCCGGCGGTGGCAGTCGCCGAGCGCAGGGCTTCGGTCTCGGTCATCCCACCCTCCCGGTACATGATCAACTCGTCGATCAGCAGGCCGATCGGGTTGAGCGCCGTTCCGGCATCGGTACCGGCCGCGATCGTCACACCGGCCGCGATCGCTCGCGCTGTGTTGGCCTGGTAGGTAGCGCGCGCCTTGAGGCTCTTCTCGACCGTCGCCGCCGGAATGCCGACCCCTTCGGCAATCGGGCTGAGCGCGATCACGGTAGGCACCAGAGTAATGCCCGCTGCGATCATCCGCTGGTGGGTTTCGTCGTCAGCGAATGCGGCGTGTTCGATGGTGTCGACACCTGCGGCGATGGCGTTCGCGATGCCCTGGGAAGCGTGAGCGTGGGCTGCAACCAACACCCCGGCCTTGTGCGCCTCTTCGATCCCCGCTGCCATCTCCGCCACGGTCAGCTGGGGCAGACCCGGGTTCCCCGGGGTCGAAATGCCGCCCGTTGCCATCAGCTTGATCGCCCCGGCTCCTTCCTTCAGCTGCTCGCGCACCGCAAGCCGCACGTCGTCTGGGCCATCCGCGACGCGACCATAGGCAGAGCAGTGACCTCCGGTCATGGTGATCGGTCGCCCAGCCGCGATGACCCTGGGACCGAGGATTGCGCCAGAGTTCACCTGGCGGGCGTAGTCGAGCACCATGTCGTCAGCCGAGCCCAGGTCGCGGACCGAGGTGATTCCGGCCCGAACGGCGAGCAGACCGTTGTGGAAGCAAGTAATCGAACGGATGAACGGTGCCCGATCCCAGTGTGCATACGGGGCCGGATGCGCGGCGAGATCGAAATGCACGTGGCAGTCGATGAGGCCGGGCAGTAGGAATCCGCCGTCCGCGTCTATTTCTGGAGTGCCATCAGCGACAACCTCATCGCTGGTGATCTCGGTGATCACGCCGCCCCGCACGATCAGCGAAGCGAAGGCCACTGCTTCCAGCTGGTCGCCAACCAACGCGGTTCCATTGCGCACTATGAGGTCGTCGTGCGCGGCATCGGCCCCCATCAGGCGAAGCTCGCAGTGTGGTAGTAGGAGTAACCAGTGGTGCCGAAGTGGAGGTTCTTCAGATTCGCATTCCCCGAGTACACACCGCTGACGTTCCACAGCGGTAGGAAGATCGCGTCGTCCATCAGGGTGGTGGTTACCTTCTCGTAAGCCGCGGTCCTGGTGGCCGTGTCTGCGATCGCATTGGCCTGCGCGATCTCGGTGTCGATAGCCGGGTTGTTGTAGTGCGCCCAGTTGAAGCCCGATGCGATGTTGCGTGAATTCACCAGATTGTTCAACAGGAACGGGTCGACGTCGTAGTAGAAGATCGCCGAAAGATTCTGCACCCCCTGGTTGTATGACGCCGCCGCCGTGGTGAACGGCTGGGACTTGGTGGTCGACGTGAATCCGACCTCTTTAAGGGCGTTCACGACGAACTGGGTGGGCAGGTCGAACCCGTTTGCCGACTGGATCAGGATGTCGAGCGAGAGCGGTTGGCCGTTCTTAGAGCGAGTTCCATCGCTGCCGGCAGTCCAGCCTGCGGCGTCCAGCAGGCTCTTCGCCTTTGCAGGGTCGTACCCGTACATGGTGTCGTTCGCCTTGACGTAGCCGGGCGTAGTCGGCGTGAGCACGTTGTATGCCGGCGTGAAGACACCACGCTGCACGGAATCGTTGAGTTTCTTCTGGTCGACCGCATAGAGGATCGCCTGGCGAACGCGGAGGTCGTCGGTCGGTCCTTTGGCGACGTTGATCGGATAACCGTACGGCTGACCCGTCGACGGCACGTTGTAGTGCGTGTATTGGCTCGACTTCTTGACCGTCGCGATGGTGTCGGGATCGAGGTTCATGGCCATCTGGATCTGACCACCGCGAAGTGCGTTGTAGCGGGCGTTCGTGTCGAGCAGAATCTTGAAGGTCAACTTCTTGAGCTTCGCCGGCCCTGCCGGACCAAAGGCCGCAGGTCCCCACATGTACTTCGGGTTCTGCTCGAGGCCGACGTGATCCTGTGTCACGTAGTCGACGAACGTGAACGGCCCGGTTCCTGTCGGATGAGCGGCAATGCCTGCGGCTCCATACTTCTTGAGCGCCGTCGGTGACTGCATCCCGAAGAGAACTGTCGTCATCTCATGCTCAAATGCCGCGTTGGATGCGGAAAAGACAACCTGCGCGGTGTACTGGTCGACAACGACGGTCTCTTTATATGGACCGAGCGACCCGACCGCAGAACGCGACTTGGTGGCGGGATCGACGATGTGATCCAGGCTCGCCTTAACCGCGTTGGCATCGAAGTGAGTGCCGTCGTGGAAGTCGACATCCTGGCGGAGCTTGAAGGTGTACGTAGTCGCGTCCGGCGAGATTACGTAGCTCGTGGCAAGGCCGGGGTGGAATACGTTCTTGCCTGATGCGTCGGGCAGCCACCAGAACAGAGGGTCGAAGATGTGGCTGATCATCATCGAGGTCATGGCGAGACCCGTTGCTGCTGGGTCGAGCGTATCGGGCTCCTGGTAGACGCCCACCGTCAGGGTGGTCGCGCCCTTGGCGGCGCCAGTGCTTGACACGCCACAAGCGGCGAGCAGCGAACTCACCCCGAGCGCGAGTAAGCCCGCCCCACCCGCTTGGAGCACACCGCGTCGACTGAACTTCGCGGAGCGGAAGGTGTCGCTAACCCGCTGCGTGTCGAGGCGCACAATGTTGCTGTCGGACATCATTTCTTCGTTCACGATCGGTCCTCTTTCTGCTGTGGCATATCAAGGTTGGTTCTATGGTCGGACTTCATTTTTTTGAGCGTGTTAACTGCGCATGACGATCTGTGGAGCTAGGTGGTGACCTTTTCGGTGCCCGTCGGCAGATTCGCGAGTGATCTGATCGCGAGTTCTGCGTGGACAAGCGCGCCGCGCGACATGACCGCATCGTCGAACTGAGCGAGCGGGCTGTGGTTCGTGGGAGCGTTGGCGTAGTCGTCGTACACGGAGGCGCCGAGCATCATGTAGCTGCCCGGCACGGCTTCCAGAACTCGGGAGAAATCCTCCGAACCGGACTCCGGGTACTCCATCGGTTCGAACTGGTCTTCCCCGAACAGGTCGCCGATAACACCCGCCACGAACGATGCGCTGGCCGTATCGTTGACGGTCGCCGGATATTCGCGGACGTAGTCGACATCGACCTGGAGGCCGAGAGTCCTGGCGATCCCCTCGCACACGTCGGTCATGTATTCCCCGACCAGCTCGCCGTTGCGGTGCGAAAAGGTACGAACGGTTGCTTGAAATTCGGCCGTGTCGGGGATGATGTTGCTTCGCGTGCCGCCCTCGACCATGCCCACCGTGACTACAACGGGGTCGAAGATGTCAAAACGTCGAGTGACCATGGTCTGCAGCGCCGTGACCATGGCCGCCATGCCCGAAATCGGATCGCGGCCGTGATGGGGGGCCGAGCCGTGCCCGCCGCGCCCGTGCACCTTCACACGCAATCGACTGCTCGAGGACATCATGATGCCGCCGCGAGTCGTGAACACCCCGTTGGCGGTTTTGCTCGAGCGAACGTGCATCCCGAAAGCGGCACTGACCATCGGACCGGCGGCGGTCAGGACACCGTCATCGATCATTGATTGCGCGCCGTCCCAGCCTTCCTCGCCCGGCTGGAACATGAAGACGACATCACCCTCCAACGCCTCGCGCTGCTGCGACAGAAGCCGCGCCCCCGCGACGAGCATCGCCATGTGCAAATCGTGTCCGCAGGCGTGCATCGCGCCGTCGATCTCGCTCGTGAACGGCACGCCCGTGCGCTCCTGAACGGGCAGTCCGTCCATGTCAGCGCGCAGCAGGACGGCTCGCCCCGTGCTCCTGCCGCCGCGAAGAACTCCCGTGACCGACGTCACGTTTTTGCCAACAGAGAGCTCCAGGCCGAGGCCGTCGAGGGCATCAAGCAGCGTTGCTTGCGTCTCTGGAAGTTGGAGCCCGATTTCGGGGCGACGGTGCAGTCGATGCCGAAGCTCGACAATTTCCGGCGTGATTTCCTCGACATCGGTGCGCAGCGTGGAGCTGATCGTCATTCATGCCTCCCGGCTTGTGAAGTTGGGTTCAGAGTATGATCGCGATTGTTACCAGTACATTTCGTTCCATATTTCATCCAAATTTGTCCAAAGCGTGAAGGAATTCGCCATGTTGACCGAAGACGAAAAGACGCTCGTCGGAGCGCTTCAGATCGCCCCGAGGGCCCCGTGGGCGGACATCGGAGAGGCGCTCGGCATCAGCGGAATCACCGCCGCGCGCCGCTGGGAACGCATCAGCTCCGAGGGAACGGCGTGGATCACGGCCGCGCCCGGTATGGTCCGTCGAGCAGAGCAGTGCGTGGCCTACGTCGAGATAGATTGCGCCCCGGCGAATCGCATGACCGTCGCCGCGGAGTTGGCCAAACACGAACTGGTGATGACCGTGGAGATCACGACGGGCAGCGCTGACATTCTTCTCACCATCGCGGCGGCCGACCTCGCCACGCTGTCTCACTACCTACTCGATCACCTCAGCTATACGAAGGATGTACTCAGAACCCGTGCTCGCGTCGCAACGAGGTTGTACACCGAGGGATCGTCGTGGCGTCTGGTCGAATTCAGCGATGATCAACTGCGCATTCTCGAACGCTCTCGCAACGACGAAGGCGTGGCCGGTGCCGACGAAACCGTGGACATGACCCCGGATATGCGGCGGATTGCCGGGCTCCTCACGGTTAACGGCCGTGCTTCATTCGCCGAACTCTCGGCGGCCACGGGCATCAGCGCGACGAGCGTGCGTCGTCACGTCAGCAAGCTTCTGCGCAGCGGCATCCTCAAACCGCGCACCGACGTTGCGGCCGAGCTTTCGGGTTCGCCCGTACAGGTGTACCTCTGGGCCGACACGTCGGTCGAAGGGCTGCCGGAAGCCGCGCGAGCAATCACGCAGCTTCGCCAGGTTCGGCTCTGCGCCACGGTTTCGTCGGCACCCAGCCTGGTACTGTGCGCGTGGCTGCACACGGTGGAGGAGGTTCATCGACTGGAGCTGGCAATCGCCAAAGGGCTTCCGAACGTGCGGATCGTCGACCGACTCGTCGTGTTGCGCACGGTCAAACGGGTCGGTCGGCTTGTGAATGCCGAGGGACGGGCGATCGGGGTCGTGCCGATCAATATCTGGGACGATTCGCTCGAACACGATCTGAGCGAGAACGCGCAGACGATCGCCGTCTGAATCTGAAGAGCCGCGCCTCGCGAGGGCGCGTTGTGAAGATATCCGCCAAAATCGAGCCCTGTCGACCCTCGCAAACCGGGCCGGGATGACCGCCAAACGCCCCTATTCCCGTGGGTCTGAAACACGTTTGTGACAATCGGCGCGTACACCTGACGGCATGGCATTCATCCTGCGCAGACTCCTCGCGTCAATCCCCGTCGTGCTCGGAGTCACGATCATTGCGTTCCTGCTCATCCACATGGTGCCCGGCAATCCGGCGCAGGCGATGCTGTTCGGCTCCAACGCGAGCCCGGCACAGATCGCCGCCCTGAACAAGCAGCTCGGGCTCACGCTTCCGCTCTGGGAGCAGTACTGGAACTTCATCGTGCAGCTTCTGCACGGCGACCTCGGTAACTCGTTCGTCACGCACAACACGGTGGCCCATGAGTTGCTCTCGCGCACGCCGAGTACCCTCGCGCTGACCGGCGCCGCGATGCTCGTGGCCATCGTCATCGGCGTCCCGCTCGGCCTCGTCGCCGGAATCCGACCCAACTCGCTACTCGACAACATCGCTCGTGTCGTTTCGTTCATCGGCGTCGCGGTGCCGTACTTCTTCCTCGCTCTCCTGTTGGTCCTCATTGTTGCCCTGCAGTTCAACCTCGTCCCGGCCATCGACGACGGCAGCCCGACCGCGCTGATCCTGCCCGCCATCTCGCTGGGCTGGGGTTACGCCGCCATCCTGACCAGGCTCATCCGCGGGCGTGTCATCGAGGAATACCGAAGCGACTACGTGAAGTCGGCGAGGGCACGCGGATGCTCCGAGACGCGCGTGCTGCTCGGACACGTCTTCCGCAACTCGTCCATTCCAGCCATCACGATGATCGGCCTGCAGTTCGGCAACATCCTCACCGGCGCCGCCGTCACGGAGGTCATCTTCGGTCGGCCCGGCGTCGGCAGCTTTCTCGCCACCTCCATTACGACCAAGAACATCCCGGTGGTTCAGGGCGCGATCGTGCTGATCGGTATCAGCTACATCCTGATCAATCTGCTGGTCGACCTGGTCGTCGGAGTCGTGGACCCCCGAACCCGTCTCGCCACGGCGGCAGCATGAACCCCCGCCAGGTCATCCACTCACAAGGGAGCCGCCCATGACCACCGCTTCACTTGCCCGAACCCTGACGGCAACGCGCCGTCGCCGATCGGCGAAGCGAGCGAGTATCGTCACGTCGATCGCGATGATCGTGCTGATCGTGCTCGTCGCCGCGACCCTCGTCGCCCCCGGACTGTTCGCTCACCTCAACCCGCTCTTCAACGGCCCGGACTCGCTCGCGGCACCGAGCGCCAACCACCTCTTCGGCACCGATCAGCTGGGCCGGGATGTCTTCAGCCGAGTGATCTACGGCGCTCGACCCGTGCTGCTCGCGAGCCTGGGCGGGGTGCTGCTCGCGACACTGGCGGGCGTCGCTATCGGAATCATCGGCGGAGTCGCACCGCGCACCATCAGCGTCGTCGTGATGCGCATCGTCGACGTGCTGCTCGCCCTGCCGGTGCTGCTCATCGCCCTCATCCTTATCGCGACGATCGGGGCTGGAGTCAACAGCATCATCCTTGCCCTCGGAGTCGCCTACACCCCCGGATTCGCCCGCGTCGTCGAGGCATCGGTGCGCAAACTGCGTTCGATCGAATACGTGGAGGCGGCGAAGGTCTTCGGATCAAGCGGGCTGCGCACGGCGTTCCGACACCTGCTCCCAAACCTCGTGACCGAGGTGGTCGTCATGGCCAGCAGCGCAATCGGGTGGGCGGTGCTCACCGCGACAACGCTGAGCTTCCTCGGGCTGGGCGTCCAGCTGCCAAACCCCGACTGGGGCAGTGACCTGGCGGCCGGCGCGACCAGCCTCTCAACAGCATGGTGGCTTTCGACGTTTCCCGGGCTTGCGATCACTCTGACTATCCTCATCGCGAACTTCGCGGGCGACTGGGTCATGACCTTGATCGACCCCGCCGGACGACGCACCCGCACGAGATTCCGAGCCCTTGGAGGGATTCGCACAGGGTTGCCAGCCGCTATTGCGCCAGGCGAGCCCACGGCGCTCGAATCAGCAGAAACGCCAGTACTTGAGGAGAAAGCATGAGCATCACGACCACTGTCGAGGAAACCGCCGAACACGTGCGCAGCACCAAAACGGTGCTGAGCGTGCGCGATCTCGAGGTCGAGATCGACACGCCGAACGGCACGGTGCGGCCGGTCGACGGCGTGACCTTCTCTGTGCGGGCCGGCGAGACGCTCGGCATCGTCGGTGAATCCGGATCTGGCAAGACGATGACCGCCATGTCGGTTCTGCAGCTGCTGCCGCCCGGAGGTGCGATCGTCGGCGGCTCGATCCAGTTCGACGGCCGCGAGCTCACGTCAATGGCTGCGCCCGACCTCCGCCGCCTGCGCGGCAACGACATCGGCATGGTGTTCCAGGATCCGATGACGTCGCTCAACCCGACTCGCACCGTCGGAAGCCAGTTGCGGGAGGCGTACCTGATTCATCACCGTGGCGCCTCAGCGGGCGAGGCAAACGCCCGCGCCGAGGAAGTGCTGTCTCTTGTGCGGATGCCACGGCCGAAAGAGCGCCTGCGCGACTTCCCGCACCAGCTGTCTGGCGGGATGCGTCAGCGCGCGATGATCGCAATCGCACTGATCTGTGAACCACGCCTCCTCATCGCGGATGAGCCGACGACGGCCCTCGACGTCTCGATCCAGGCGCAGATTCTCGAGCTGCTCGACGATCTCAAGACCCGACTCGGTATGGGCGTGATCCTCGTCACGCATGACCTCGGCGTGATCGCGGGGCACGCCGACCGCGTTGCCGTGATGTATGGGGGCCGCGTCGTGGAGGAGGCTCCGACGCTCGCCCTCTTCGCCGATCCTCGACACCGGTACACCCAGGCACTGTTCGAGTCGATGCCCACCATGGACCTGGATGCCCGCCACGCGCTCGCCTCCATTCCGGGCATTCCGCCGCAGCTGATCGACCTGCCGCCGATGTGTCGGTTCGCCGCCCGCTGCCGGTTTGCCACCGAGGAGTGTCGGACGAAGGATCCGTCCGTCGTCGAGGTGGCCGTCGGCCACACTCATTCCTGCTTTCACCCAAGGGACGCCGGAGAGCTCGCCTCCGACGACCGAGACTTCGTCGTGCTGAGCGACGAGACCGTATCGCGCGGTGGCACCGGAAACACTCTCGTCAGCCTTCACGGGATCGAGAAGCAGTTCCGCGTCAAGAATCCGGCCGCATTCAAGCCTCGGCGCATCCTGCACGCGGTTTCAGGAGTGACGCTCGACATCAACGAGGGCGAGACGCTCGGCATAGTCGGCGAATCCGGTTCGGGCAAGACCACGGTGGGCCGCCTTCTCGTCGGCCTGGAAACGCCGACCAGTGGCTCGGTCACGGTGAGCGGTGACGATGTCAGCAGCTTGAGCGGGGCAGAACGGCGCAAACGACGCGGCGACCTGCAGATCATGTTCCAGGACTCGTCTGCAGCCCTCGACCCGCGTATGACGGTGGCCGATCTGATCGCCGAACCGCTTGCCGCCCAGCACATCGGCAGCAAAAGCGAACGGCGCGAGAAGGTACTCGAGCTGCTCGACGCGGTCGGTCTGCCCCGCTCTGCCGCGGAACGTCGCGCGCACGAATTCTCCGGTGGCCAGCGCCAGCGCATCGCCATGGCCCGCGCGCTCGTCTTGCGGCCGAAGGTGATCGTCGCTGATGAGCCGGTCTCCGCGCTGGACGTCTCGATCCAGGCGCAGATCCTGAACCTCATGCGCTCGCTGCAGGCGGCGTACTCGCTCACGTATGTGGTCATCTCCCACGACCTGTCGCTACTCAAATACATGGCAGACCGGATAGGTGTCATGTATCTCGGAAAGCTCGTTGAGATCGGACCGAGCGCTGAGGTCTACTCGGCCCCGAGGCATCCTTACACTGCTGGGCTGATCGCGTCGATCCCGACTCCTGACCCGACCCGCGCGACGAGTCTGGACACCACCGGTTTGTCGGGTGAAATCGCCTCTGCGATCGACCCGCCGAGCGGATGCCGTTTCCGGACTCGGTGTCCCCTCGCCACCGAACTCTGTGCGCGTGAAGAACCGGCGCTCGACGTGCGCGAAGGATCGCACGCCGTCGCCTGCCACTTCCCGCTATCGGACGACTCGGCGGTGGCCAGGGAGAAAGCCGCTCTGGCCGGGTAGCGCCTCGACCAAGGACCGCTAAGGCTGCGACTTCGAACGGCGCAGCCACGCCGCTAATCTCGCCGACTGTCGGTCACTGAATTCGTTGGCGAGCCGCAGTGCTTCCGACGAAGGATCCGCGCCGGCGGCGATCGCGTTGATCGTCTCCATAGCGCGCTCCTGCTGCGTCTGGTCTCGCTTCGAGCTGTCGCCGGCGGCGTAAGCGGCGTGCTCGGATTCCGTCATAGGTCGAGATTTCCTGCGGACACTGGACTTCTCTCGCAAACTGAACGACATCGCACAGGGGAATCGTATTCCCATGACGAACACGATTGTCGAACTGCTGCTCCAGCCGCCCCTCGGCCAAAGAGTGCGGGCGACGCCATCGCGCCACTCTCCAGCAGTTCCTCAATTAGGTGTTGTCGTGCCCGGTCACGGTGCAGAATCTCTCGTCGACCCTTCAGACAAACGTTTTTTCACGGTACGGTTTGCTGAGGTCGGCCGCGAACCGGGGCGACCGCGAACCGATCCTGCGCCGCGCGCGAATCGAGTCAATGACGACCGGGGCGTGACATGCAGAGCATGACCGAGGGTGACGAGTCCATCGTGGCCAGCGCGCACGCGCTTCCGCGGGCGAACCGCGCCTCTCCCGATTCCCGCCGCTTGCGGCCCCCGCAACTGCGTGATGTCGCGCAGGCCGCCGGAGTCTCGATCTCGGTGGCCTCGCGGGCGCTGAACCGCGATCCGAGTCTACGAGCGCGCGAGTCCACGATCGAGCGGGTATTCGCAGCCGCGCGCGACCTGCACTACCGGGCGAACGCAGCGGGTCGTTCACTTCGTACCAGAGCGATCGGGGCGATCGGCGTCATCCTGCCCGACGTCAACAATCCGTTCTTCTCCGAGTTGCTCGGTGGAATCGAGGAGGGCTGTGACGAAAACAAAGTCATGCCGCTATTCGGCCGAGCCGAACGCCTCAACGACAATCCGCACCTGTTGCGCAACCTGGTCAACGAGGGACGCGTCGACGGATTCCTCATTCAACCGACTGACGTGTTCCCCGCCGACGCTTTCCGAGAACTCGCCGCGGATCGGGTGTCGTCGGTGTTCCTCAACTCGCGTTCGGTCGACTCGTGGTCGAGCGTCGCGCTCGACGAGCGGGCGGGCATCACGTTGGCGACGCGCCACCTGCTCGACCTCGGGCACGAGCGGATCGGCTTCGTCGGGGGCCTGCCTGGCAACCGCAACGCGTCCGTGCGCCTTGAAGCATTCGAAGCGACGATGGCGGCGCGAGGTCTCCCTATCGAACGCCGATGGGTCGCTGACCGTGGGTTCGCGTTCGCTGACGGGCAACGCGCCCTCGGCGAGATGGTCGACGCCGGCGAGCTGCCGTCAGCCCTCGTGGTCGCGACGCACAACGCTGCGCTCGGCGTTCTGCGAGAGTCGCTGACCCGCGGGATTGACATCCCGACCAGACTCAGCGTGGTTTCGCTGCACGACTCGGCCGCCGCCGCCTATTCGTGGCCCGCCCTCACCTCGGTGAAGATGCCGCTCCGCGAGCTCGGCCGACGTGCGGTCACCACGCTTCTTCAGGTGATGGATGACGGGATCCCTCGTCACGTCTTCATCACTGAACCGACACCGCATCTTGTCATGCGCGAGTCGACCCAAGAGCGCGGGCTGTCCCGCTTGCACAACACCGAGGAGAGATAAGTGAAGATCACCGAGATAGAGATACGGGCTTGCCGCCTGGGGCTGACCGACGACGCGGTCGATGAGGCCAACCTTCGAGGAGGTGCGGCGCCCGACGTCGTCGTGCTCTCAATGAAAACAGACGAAGGGATCACTGGCGTCTCGTTCGGCTCAGGGGGGCTGGATTCGCGGATCACCGCACGAGCCTTCGCGCAGATTCGGCCGTTCTTTCTCGGTCGCAATCCTCTCGCCCGAGAGAAGAACGCCCTCGAATTCCGTTGGTTCGACAGGCGTTGGAACCACTCACCGATCTATGCCTTCGGGCCATTTGACGTGGCTACCTGGGACATTGCCGGCATACGGGCAGACCTGCCGATTCATGAGCTGATCGGCACGGCCGCCGATCGTCGGGCCGTCTATGTGAGCTCGATGTTCCTCGGCACGCCGGACGAATACGCGGCCCAGGCGCGCGAGGTTCGGGCACGCGGTTTCCGCGGCTATAAGGTGCATCCTCCCGGTCCGGGGCCCCTCGATCTTGAGGTCTATGCCGCGGTGCGCGACGCGGTCGGCCCGGACTTCGCCCTGATGGCCGACCCGGTGGCGACGCACACCTTCGAGGAGGCGCTGCGCATCGGCCGCTTCCTCGAGTCTTTCGGATACCTGTGGTTCGAGGAGCCTGTGTACGACTACGACTTCGAGTCGCTCAAGAAGCTCACCCACCAGCTGGACATTCCGATCGCCGGCACCGAGACGATCGCCGGCGGCAGCCATCTCACGGCGCAGTACATCTCGAGCGGTGCGGTCGACATCGTGCGCACCGACCCCTCCTGGCGTGGAGGCATCACCTCGGCGCTCAAGACTGCCCACCTCGCGGAGGCGTTCGGCATGTCCTGCGAGTTGCACACCGCGATCTACCACCCGCTCGAACTCGCGAATCTTCATACCGCGCTGGCGATCTCGAACACGGGCTGGTTGGAATTGCTCTACCCGATCGAGGACTTCGGCTTCGGCCTGGCCGAACCGCTCGACATCAGGGACGGCTACGCGGTCGCGCCCAGCGGCGCCGGACTGGGCGCAGTCTATGACTGGGATGCGATCGAGAACGCAACGGTGGAGGTCCTGTGATGACCGGTTTCACGTCTGCGATCCTGTCCGACGCCCTGGACACCGTCGGGCTGCGTAACCAGGTGCTCGAATCACGGCTCGAATGTGCGACGCCAGGCACGCGGATTTTCGGGCGTGCGCGCACCGCAGAATTCGTGCCGGCGCTCGATTTGGATCCGCAGCATCCTTACGACGCAGCCATTGATTTCATCGACGCAGCCGAGCCCGGCGATCTCATCGTCATCGCGACCGGAGCTTCGAACGCGTCCGCGTTCTGGGGAGAACTGTTCAGCGCCGCTGCCATCGGGCGAGGGGCCGTTGGCATGATCACCGACGGGAACCTGCGTGACCGTGACAAGATCGCGGCACTCGGCTTCGGCGCGTTCGCCCGCAGCAGCCGACCCATCGACTACCGGGGCAGGATGCAGCTTCAGTCCGCTCATGAGCCAGTCACCATTGGTGAGGTACTGATCTCACCCGGCGACCTCGTCATGGCGGACGAGGACGGGACCGTTGTCATCCCCCGTAGCGCCGAGGCGGAGGTGCTCGCCGTGGCGACCGCGCGAGCGTCGGGAGAATCGACGGTGCTGGAAGAACTCGTCGCTGGCGCGACCCTTCGAACTGTATGGGAGAAGTACCAGATCCTGTGACGCACCGGCCGTCCCGGATGACGTCCAGCGGGCGTTCCGTGATTTCCCAGCTTTTGCTCGCCCGGATCGACGAGCATGGCAGTCCGAGGTCGAGGAGGGCGCATGCGGAGGTTCGTCGTTCGCGCTCTCGCCGCCATCTGCATAGGCGGAGTCCTGATCACCGGACTTGTCTGGGGAGCCAATCAGTTGTTGGCGCAGCACACCGGTCCGGCGGCGAAAGCGACAGCACCCGTTTGCCCCGCAGTCGCCCCGGTCGCCGTCGGAACGATCTCCGTCCCGGCCGGTCCGATCGCAGGATTCTGCCAGGACCGCCTGGTCAACGCCGCCCACATCATCAATGCGGCTCGCTCCCTCGGAATCGGCACTCACACCCAGGCCATCGGCGTGATGACGGCCATGGGCGAATCGGGGTTGCGCAACCTGAACTACGGGGACGCGGCGGGGGCCGACAGCAGAGGGCTCTTCCAGCAACGCGCAAACGGCGCGTGGGGAACCCTCGCCGATCGCATGGATCCGTACACCGCCGCGCGGAACTTCTTCCTCAAACTTACCGGGATGCCCGGCTGGAAGTCACTCACACCGACGCAGGCCGCCCACGCCGTGCAGGTCAACGCCGACCCGAACTTCTACACCACCTACTGGCAGGATGCTCAGACGGTTGTCGCCGCACTGAGCCGATAGCGACAGCCTCCTGGGTGAGACTTGCGCCGGCAATGAAGTGGTCGGTGCGCGTCGTCAAACTGCGCGCATTCGCGATTCACGGCACCTCTGGCGCGGCGGCGCCTTCGCGCTCCCTGTTCGTGTCGGCCGGGTCGCGCTGTCGCCGGCTGGCGAACAGGAACGGGATCCCGATGAGCTCCACAGCGCCACCGATCACCAGGGAGGTCCCGTAGCCCCAGAGGTCGGCGGCACGACCGAGGGCCGGTTGGATGAATACCCCGCCGAGGCTGCCGAACAGCGAGTCGAATGAGAGAACAGTCGCCCGCTGTTTCGACGGGATCATGTCGTTGAGGTAGGCCTGCCGCACCGGTCCTGCAACGGCGAACACGAACCCCCAGGCCACCAGCAAGACGATCGCGAGCCAGAAGAGACTGTTCACGCCCAGCACCACGAGCGCGACGATGCTCGTGAGGGAAGCGCCGATCACTGTGGTGGTCCGACTGGCGAACAGCCCGCGGATCCGGGGTGCGAGCACGCCGCCGGCCACCTGCGCCAGCGAGAGGACGGCCGCGGCCAGTCCGGCGATCGAATAGGCCGTCCTGTCGCCGTAGAGCTCTAGTAGATAGGGCTGCAGCGCATAGAAGGCGTAGATCCCGACCCCGGATGCGAACGGCGCGGAGAGAATCACATAGCGCACTGAGCGCTTCCGGAGCCCGTGCTCGATCGACTGCCTCAGCACGTTCCGGGTCGCCTTGATCGGCCCCATCGAGCGATCCGGAGTGAACCCGAGGTCTTTCATCACGAAGAACGCGAAGAGGAACATGACGATGAGCACCACGGCGCGCAACAGGAACGGAATCCCGAGATTGGTCGCCTGAGCGATCACGCCGCCCAGTACGGAACCGGCGAACATGGCGATTCCGGTCACCACGAGCCCTCGGCCGAATACGGCCTCGAGGCTGCCGGTGTACTCGGTCGACGTCAGCGCGTCGACAAGCCAGGCGTCCACCGCGCCGGAAAAAAAGGTGAAGCCGAGCCCGAGCAGCATCGACACGATCGCCCACCAGACGAAGGGCGCATGCCAGAGCCACAGCATCCAATAGAGCCCAGTCGTGATGGACAGTGTGACCGTACCCAGCAGATAGGACATCTTCCTTCCCACCGTGTCGGCGACGACGCCGGTCGGGATCTCGAAGATCACCATGCCCGCGGTGAAGAACGCGTTGGCGGCGAACGCTTCGAAGTTCGATAACCCCGCATCCAGCAGGAAGAGCGTGTTGATGCCCCAGATGAATGACGCCGCCAGCGTGTTGCCGAGCAGAAGGATCAGGTAGACACGTTGGACGCGCCGGGACGCCGGGTTCATGTCCGGCACCCGATCAGCACGCACCATCCCGCCACACCAGCAATCATCGACCCCATCGGCGCGGATGCGAAAGACCCCAGGGATTCCGCATCACGTCTTGGTGTATGCAGCCACCTCGCCGATAGGGACACGTTTCTCCGGAGATTTCGGGGTTCCGAGCGCCTTACTCCAAAGAACACCGGCCGCCACACAAAACCTCCGGAGAAACGAACGCGAGGGCGGTTGCTCTCCGCGCGATGTCTAGACGCCTCCGCTAAGCCTCGAAGTTCTGGTTTTTCACGAGACCAAAGCGTCACTCACCGAAGAACTCAACCGCCGGGATGTAGAGGTCGGAATCGGCGCAGGCGGAGACTGTTACTCACGACGAACACCGATGAGAACGCCATGGCGGCGCCAGCGATCAGCGGGTTGAGCAGGCCGAGCATTGCGATCGGGATGGCCGCAACGTTATACGCGAACGCCCAGAACAGGTTGCCTCTGATGACTGCCAACGTGCGCCTTGCGAGTCGGAGTGCGTCGCCGACGGCGAGCAGGTTGCTGCTCATGACGGTGATGTCGCTGGCTGCGATCGCCGCATCGGTGCCGGTCCCCATCGCGATACCCAGGTCGGCGGCGGCCAGTGCTGCCGCGTCGTTCACGCCGTCCCCGACCATCGCGACGACTCGGCCCTGTGCTTGAAGTTCGCGAATTGCTTCCAACTTGCCGGCCGGCGTCACGTCCGATCGAACATCGTGGATGTCGACCCGTGCGGCGATGGCGGCGGCGACGCCCGCGTTGTCTCCGGTCAGAAGTATCGGATGCAGCCCCAGCTCTCGCAATCGGCGCACCGCTTCCACACTGTCGGGCTTCACCTCGTCACCGGCGCTGATCATGCCGTGCACCACACCGTCCCAGGCGATCAGCACCGCGGTCTGGCCCGTTGCCTCGGCATCGGCGGCGGCGCTTGCGATCAGCGAAGGGATGGTGAGGGTCCAGTGTTCGGTGAGCCACGAGCCGCGGCCGACGAGAACAAGAGATCCTCCGACGATGGCCTGGACGCCAAAACCTGCCGTGGATTGAAATGACTCCGCGCCTGTCACCTCGAAACCGCGAGCGTATGCGGACGCGGCGATCGCCCGAGCGAGTGGGTGTTCGGATCCGTGCTCGGCTATCGCGGCAATTCCTACGACATCCCCGTCAGTTACTCCTTCGCCCGAAAGCACACGGGTGACGACCATCTGGCCTGTGGTCACCGTCCCGGTCTTATCGAGCACGATCGTGTCGATCCGTCGGGTGTCCTCCAGAACCTGCGGCCCGCGAATGAGAAGCCCCAGCTGCGATCCGCGTCCGGTCCCGACCAGCAAGGCGGTCGGGGTGGCGAGCCCGAGGGCGCACGGGCAGGCGACGATCAGCGTCGCGATCGCCGCAGTGAACGCCACATCAAGAGACCCCCCGATGAGCGTCCAGGCAGCGAAGGTAACAAGGAAGAGTCCTATGACGACGGGGACGAAGATGGCGGACACCCGGTCGGCGAGCCGTTGCACATCGGCTTTGCCCGTCTGCGCTTCTTCTACGAGGCGGCCGAGACGAGACAGTTCGGTGTCCGCGCCGACACGAGTGACCTCGGCGACCAGCCGACCGCCGACGTTGAGAGTGGCGCCAACGATACGATCGCCAACAGTGACGTCGATCGGAGCGGATTCGCCGGTGAGCATGCTGGCGTTCACGGCGGATGCGCCGTCGACGATGATGCCGTCGGTGGCCACTTTTTCACCCGGTCGCACCACGAACCGATCACCGACCATGAGCTGGTCGACAGGGATCTTGAGTTCCACCCCATTACGAAGCACGACAGTGTCTTTGGCTCCCAGTTCGAGGAGCGCGCGCAGTGCCTCACCGGAATCACGTTTGGCGCGTGCTTCGAAGTAACGTCCAGCGAGGATGAATACCGTGACAGCTGTCGCAACCTCGAGATAGATGTCGTGGACGCCGGCGCCCGGCCGAGTGACGAGGGCGAAACTCATCCTCATCCCGGGCATGCCCGCCGTGCCGAAGAACAGAGCATAGAGCGACCATCCGAACGCCGCGAGCACGCCAACGCTGATCAACGTGTCCATGGTGGCAGCCCCGTGGCGGGCATTGACCCATGCCGCGCGGTGGAACGGCCAGGCGCCCCACACCGAGACCGGTGCCGCAAGAGTGAGTACAAGCCACTGCCAGTTCGGGAACTGGAGCACCGTGATCATCGACAGCAGCACAACCGGCAGCGTCAATGTCGCCGAGACGATGAGGCGGCGACGCAGCGACGCAGTCTCGCCGTCCGCCTTGATCAGGTTGGATTGTTCGCGAGGCGGCGCGGGGACAGCGGCGGTATATCCGGCGGACTCGACAACCGCGATGAGAGCGGCAGTGTCGATGCCCGGTTCCGAGCGTACGCGCGCCTTCTCGGTGGCGTAGTTGACGCTGGCTTCGACACCGGGCATGCGGTTGAGTTTGCGCTCCACGCGTGTGGCGCAGGACGCGCAGGTCATTCCCCCGATGTCGAGTTCGATGTCGGTGAGGCTCATCGCCCGGCGGCGACGAGTGCGTATCCGGCTTCGTCGACCGCAGCACGAACCGAGGCGACATGGAGGCCAGTGCTGCTGGCAACGGTGACCGTGGACGTTCCACCCGCGTTCAGATCCACAGTGACGGCCCGGACGCCGTCGAGCGCGGAGAGCTCTTCGATGACGCTGGATACGCAGTGACTACAGGTCATGCCCGCAACGAGGTACTGCTCCGTCACGATGTCCGCACCGGGGGCCGATGGCGCCGTGTTGCTGCTATCCATTGATTTGTCCTCCTATAGACGTGGATCGATGACCGATAGGTAAGTGGTGTCGTTCTAGGAGCGCACGAGGCGTGCGATCGCTGCGGATGCCTCGCGGATCTTTTCGTCGGCGACAGTGCCGCCTTCTCGGGCGGCTTCGGCGACGCAGTGAGCGAGGTGATCGTTGAGAAGGGCGATGGCGACGTTCTCCAAGGCTTTTGTCGCCGCCGAAACCTGGGTCAAGACGTCGATGCAGTAGGTGTCTTCCTCGACCATGCGGTGGATTCCCCGCACCTGTCCCTCTGCCCGGCGGAGCCTCTTCAACAGGTCTTCCTTGCCTTCGCTGTACCCAACCATGTCGCGACCCTTCTTATACCCCTACGGGGTACCCAACCTAGGTCGGAGTTGGCGCAAAGTCAATCGCGCGCGCAGGTTCGGCTCAGGTGCGCATACCGGGGCGGGGTATCATCGTGGTGTGACGGAGACCTGGGGGCGCGCATCGAGGCAGGGCGTGGCGTTCATCGTGCGTGCCGTCGCCGCGATGTTCCTGATTCTCGGCATCGCCGGAATGCACGCTTCATTCGGCACCCCGGTGATGCCTGACCATGTCGCCGTATCGATGCCCGGTAACGGCCAGACAGTGACGGTTCATGACGTCGCCTCCGTCTCCCGCACGGCGACAATGCCGTCGGATTCGACGAGCGAGATCGTGCAGGACATCATGCACGCGTGTGTGTTCCTCATCACAGTGGCCGTGCTCGCGTTGCTTGCGGCCCCGGCTTTCCGTATCTGGGGTCCACGACTGCTCCCGCGCTTGCTCGCGCCGGCGCGGCGACGCCTGCGCGAACCCGGCGGGCTCGACCGGCTTCTGGCTCTCGGCGTACTCCGGATTTAGAAGGACTCCGGGAGGACTCTGCCCGCATTGCGATGCGGATCCTCCGGTGCTGATCCTTCTCTGTCCCTCTTTCCCTTTTGGAGTACTCATGAAATTGCTACACCGTTCCGCGATAGCCATGGCCGTCCTCGCCGTCACCGGATTGCTCGTCGGGTGTTCGAGCGGCGGCTCGGCGCCGATGGCGTCTATGCCATCAGCGAATGCCCACAACGCGCAGGACATCACCTTCGCGCAGTCGATGATCGTGCACCACACCGGTGCGATCGCGATGGCCGACCTCGGCACCACCCGCGCATCCTCGACCAAGATCAAGGATCTCGCCGCGCAGATCAAGGCCGCGCAGCAGCCCGAAATCGACGAGATGACGGCCTGGCTGAAGGGATGGGGCGAACCGGTCACCATGCCCGGGATGACGCCCCACGACATGGCAATGTTGTCTGCCACCGCAGGGCCGGCCTTCGATAAGGAGTTCCTGACACTCATGATCCAGCACCACAAGAACGCCGTGTCGATGGCGAATGATCAGCTGTCGAAGGGCCAGAACACGGCAGCCAAGAAACTCGCACAGAGCATCATCAGCTCGCAGTCGAAGGAGATCGACAGCATGCGAACGATGCTGACTTCCCTCGGCTGATCCCCGACTGCGGAATCCCCGGTGGGACGGCGTCAGCCTGTCTGCGGCCGTTCCACCGGGCCACGCTGCATCTGCGTCAGGCCTCGCTCATCGCCGTCTTCTCCGCCTGGCCCTTGGCCGCGTAGTAAGCGGCACGCGCCGCGATACGACTGGTCTGCTCCGCCTGGCCGGCGTCGAGGACCTCCTGGGGCACGTCGACGTCGGGCACGCGGTTCACGCCGTTGTACTTCTCGATGTAGGCGTCGAGCTCCGGGCCCGACTCCCATGAGGTGATCAGACAATAGCGGGGCTCGATGCCGTTATGAGCGGTTGCGTGCCAGAGTCGCTGCGTGTCGACGAGCAGCTGCGCGCCGGCCGGAAGGGCGATACGGTATTCGACGCTCGGGTCGGTGCGGTTGTCGCGCAACACGAAGTAGCTGTCCTTGTCGTCGGTCAGGTTGAAGAAGCCACGCACAACCCAGCCGGTACCGTCTGGGTTGAGGCGGTTGTTGTCGTCCTGGTGCAGGTTATACAGGGCGTCAGCGTAGGTGTTGGGCTGCAGCTCGATGACGCGGCAGCGGCCGACGTTCGCGCCCGGCTCCAGCGCGCGCCGCACGAGGCTCGGGGCCTTCTCCACCTGCGACGGGATCCACACCCCGTCCTTGTCGGTGCGCGGCGGCTTGTGGTTCCAGAAGCCGTTGACCTCGATTTCGCCCTTCGCGCTGGCGAGCGGCGCGAAGCGGGTTTCACCCGACGACTTCCAGTCGACGTACTCGATGTCGAGCCACTCGTTGGGGTCGAGTTCCTGGTCGTAGCGGTCGAGGACGACGTAGCCGGTCTCTGCGAGGGCGGCGGACTTGATGTATCCCATGACGTGGATCATGACCTTTCGTAGGGGGCTGGCGCGTTTTTACCAGCCCAATTCAGGCAGCCTACATTCAGGGGTTGAGGAGGAGCCGAGCAGTCTCCAGCGGGTCGTCCTCGCGGCGAGTGTGTCTGTGACCGATGCCCGGGCGTCCGAATACACTGGATTCGGCGGCGGCGTGGCCGCGCGTCCAGCGGTGCCCGCGCCGAAAAGTGCGTCCCCAAGCCACCGCGGGTTCACACACCACCGCCAGGGCGAGGCTTGGGTCGCGCTGTGCTAGCCGGGGGTCATGCCCCTCGGTCGAGTGCCGCTCGGTCACGGGGATGCTCGCGCAACAGATAGAGACAGCGTTCCGAAGGGCGAAGCGAGACTATGGTCACTGCCACGAATATCGATGCGACTGCCGTCAACACGATCCGCTGGCTCTCGGTCGCCGAGACGACCATCATCGTGCCCGTCTACCAACGTCAGTACCGCTGGGACATCGGCGGATGCGAGCAGCTGCTCGCCGACATCCGCGCCGTTGCGGATTCGGACGATCGGCACACGCACTTCATCGGCTCGATCCTTTCTACGACGAGCGCGGATGCCGCGGAGCTGGTGCTCATCGACGGCCAGCAGCGAATCACGACGCTCATGCTTCTGATCGCCGCGCTGCACCACACCGTGCTGCGCGAACCAGAGCAAGCCGACCACCTCGCCATGGCCGCCCAGCTGGAGAAGGTGCTGGTGCGTGCCGACGACCCGAACCACACCAAGCTCCGCCCGCACCGGGCCTGGGCAGACGTCTTCGAGAGCGTCGTGCTCGACCGACGACTGGCAGACGATGAGTTGCGCGACTCCCGGTTCGACGACAACTACGCCTTCTTCCGGAGCCAGGTGCCCGCAGAGGAGGTTCCGCGGATCTGGAAGGGTCTGCAGCGGTTGGAGCACGTCGCGATCGCCCTCCGCGAGGATGCGAACGCCCAGCAGATCTTCGAGAGCCTCAACTCCACGGGCGAACCGCTCCGAGACCACGAGCTGATCCACAACTACGTTCTGATGGGCCTGTCGCATGCGGAGCAGAGCGAGATCGAGAAGTCCTTCTGGGTGCCGATCGAACAGAACACCGGGGAGTCCATCGCCAGCTTCTGGCGCCACTACCTGGTCATGACGACCGGCCGCGAGATAGACGTCCGGGGCGGACGCGGGGTTTACGACGCGTTCCGGCACGAGTTCCCGCGGCTGCACCTCGAGACGCTGCGCACGCTTGCGGCCGAGTGGAGAGAGTTCTCGGCGGTCTATCGCGTCCTCATGGAGCCGGCGCACGCGGCCGACGCGGAGCTGGCGCGGCAGCTCGGCTATGTCAACGTCTTCGGCGAGCGGATGTACCCGCTCGTGATGCGGGCCTACCACGACTATTCGTGTGGTGTCGTGGACAGGCACACCCTGATCGAAACCCTGGAGCGCGTCCAGGCGCTGCTCATTCGCAGGACGGCGGTCGGCCTGGGCAACGAGCGGCTGGTGGCGCGCCTCTGCCGCGCGCGCGACGAGCGGCGGGATAGCCTGGTGGACGCGATTGCCCGGATCACCCCGTCGGACGAGCGGGTGCGAGTGGCCCTGAGGTACGGAGCCCTCCCCCACGCCGCCTACGTGCTCGGGCGTCTCGCGGGCATCGAGAGTGTGATCGACCTGGAAGTGGAACACATCTTCCCGCTCGCACCCGGCGATGCCTGGAGCGGCGACGGAGTGCGGGAATGGGCCGACTACAGCGAGGACGAGCAGAACAGCCATCGAGCCCTGGCGCAGTCACTCGGCAATCTCACACTTCTCGAGCGACCACTGGCCGAGCGCGCGGCCGACTCGCCGTTCCCGGACAAGTGCGCGGCCTATGCGAAAAGCGCGATCTCCGCGACCCGGGCGCTCATCGGCACTCCCGCGTGGGGCACCTCCGCGATTGCGGAGCGCACCGCGCGCCTCACGGCCGACTTCCTGCGGATCTGGGAGCGCCCTGCGACGGTTGGTATCGACGACGACGGACTCACCCCGATCCTCGACACGCAGCGGAGGCGCGGGTGGCCCGCCGGCTGGCAGCGGGAGTTCGAGTATGTCGAATACCGCGGCGAGCATTGGGAGGTCCCCGACGTCAAGTACCTCTTCAACCGCGTTTTCAAACGACTTTGGGCGGATGCGCATGACCACGTCGCCGCGTTCAGCGCTCGACGCGGCGGCCCTATTTTCGAGGCGCAAGCGTGGAACGGGCATTGGGATGCGCTCGACGAAACCCACTTCCTCTATATGGGTTGGGACTCGAAGTACATGCTCACCGCGGTGCAGGGGCTTCTGGAGGAATCGGGTCTCGCATCCGAGGTGTTCGTCAAGTACTCCTACATCGGGGAAGCGATGTAGGAAGCTCCACGAGAGCGGGCTTCCTTATTCCACCTAGTACATCGGGCCTTGTTTGCAACCCCCATCCGGCTGTTGGATAGGCCCACGCGCCGACTGGCGCCCTTCCCGTCGATGAAGGGACATCATGCGCACCACACGATCGCTCAGGACCGCAACCGCTATTGCGGGTGCCGCTCTTCTTGTCGCCGCTCTAACCGCCGTGCCTGCAGCGGCGGCAACGGGTCGTAGCACCCTGCAGGGAAGCCAGCCCCCATGGGCGAATGCCCACGCGCTGCGCTCGACCGCACCCGCGACCGACTACGTCAACGTTCGGGTCAATCTGGGCTGGCGCGACGAGGCCAGTGCCGCGCAGACCGCTCTCGCAGTCTCGACGCCGGGTTCAACGAGCTACCGGCACTTCCTCACGCCCGCGCAGTTCCGGCAGCAGTTCGCCCCCGACCAGGCCAGCGTCACGGCGGTCCAGCAATTCTTGCGGAGCGCCGGATTCACAATCGTCAACACGCCCTCGAACAACCATTTCGTGGCTGCGGAGGGCACTGTCGCCCAGGCGCAGAGCGCGTTCGGGGTGACGCTCGGCGAATATGACGCCTACGGCATGACGCTTCGCGCGCCCGAGGCAGCTGTCAGCGTTCCGTCGTCGCTCGCCGGTATCGTGCAGAGCGTGACCGGACTCGACCAGAGCGCCGATCTGTTGCAGCCGACGAGCACCGTCGGAAACGGGCCGAACCAGACTCACGGAGGGCCGTCAGTCGGCTTCCGGGCCGGGCAGCCATGCTCGCTCTGGTATGGCGAGAAGACGGTGGCCACACCGAACGTTGCGGCCTACGGCACCAGCAGCAAGCCGCTTGCAGCCTGTGGGTACACGCCCGCCCAGGTTCGTGGCCTCTACGGCCTCGACGCAGTCAACGCGAACGGTGCTGGGCAGACGGTCGCTTTCGTCGGCGCCACTGCGAGCCCGACCATCGTTCAGAATGTCGCTCACTACAGCAGCCTGCACAGCCTGCCGACCCCGTCGATCACCCAAATCGTTGCCCCCGGCATTTACAAGCACCCGGACACACCGAAGCTGATCCCCGGAGCCTTCTACGGCGAGGAGACACTCGACGCGGAAGCGATCCACTCGACCGCCCCGGGCGCGAACCTGCTGTATGTTGCCTCTGCGAATGCCAATCAGGACTTCGACGCAACCATCAACCACATCGTCGACAAGCACCTGTCGAATATCATTTCGATCAGCTATGGCTTCACGGGTGAGAGCGTGCCACAGGGCTTCATCAACAGCCTGAACGACACCTTCATCCAGGCGGCGGCCACCGGAATCGGCGTCTACGTGTCGAGCGGGGACTTCGGGGACAACGTGACCACCGTCGGAACCCCCTCGGTCGACTTCTTCGCGGACAGCCCGTTCGTGACCGCGGTGGGCGGCACGTCGGCCTCAATTGTCCCAAGCGTCCCTGCGACCGCTGCGCTTGGTTACGCATCTGTGGACGACCCGAGGTCGGCGCTCAACCAGACCGGATGGCAGCGCAGCTTCGAGGTCGGGTGGCAGACCGCCTCGGACCCGATCCGCAAGACGGCAAGCGACAATCTGTCGTCTCCGCCCTACGCGGTGAACGGCGCATTGGCGGCGGCGCTCCCTGGCGCCTTCCTCAGCGGCGGCGGGGGCGGTGTCAGTACCGTCTTCGCTGAGCCCAGCTACCAGTCAACGGCCGTTGGATCGGCATCCGGTCGCGTGGTGCCGGACATCAGCGCCCTCGCTGACCCGAACACCGGCTTCCTGGTCGGGCAGACGCAGACGTTCAGCGATGGCACGTACTACGACGAGTATCGGATCGGCGGCACCTCGGTCGCGGCGCCGCTGACGGCAGGAATGGCCGCGGTGGCCGACCAGCTCGCGGGGGCTCCGCTCGGGTTCGCGAATCCGCGGATCTACCGCGCGTACTCTGCCACGCCATCGGCGTTCTACGACGTCGACCAGGCGGATCTGTTCGGAACGACGACCTCGTCGCCGCTCCCGGCGGAAGTTCGTGTCAACTACGTCAATAGTGAGAATGCAGCCGCCGGCCTCAGCTACAGCCTGCGTACGCAGGAAGAGCCGAACCAGACGCTTCATAGCATCAAGGGATATGACACCGCCACCGGTGTGGGAACACCCGACGGGAAGGCCTTCTTCGCCGAGATAAGCAAGTAGGTAGCCTCACTACGGCAAATTTGCGACGATCGAGGTCAATGAACACGGCATCAACGGCGTTGCGAGGCGAATGTCGCGAGCTTTCGATACCTCTCTCAGGTGGTCAGTAGATGGTGGGGACTTCGTTGGATTTGGTCCGCTCACGCTCGGGCAGAATATGAAGCCCACCACCACTATTCGCCGACGTCATCAACTCGTCCAACCACACCTTGTTCAACGACGGCGGCCGACCCCCATCGAACTG